>Ga0115002_10004846_pt1 | contig 16090 bp, 13 predicted proteins | sample ArcticOcean_MG_C_8_FD_89576 | JGI IMG/M metagenome (GOLD analysis project Ga0115002, IMG submission 89576) | Marine microbial communities from western Arctic Ocean - ArcticOcean_MG_CB11_86 | ecosystem: Environmental > Aquatic > Marine > Oceanic | place: Arctic Ocean: Canada Basin | collected... | reverse complement strand
ATTGACAGAAGTTTTTGATTCATTTGAAATACAAAGTAAAAATAAAAAATATAAACATTATTGCGTATATGGAACAAATTTATAATTGGCGAAAAAATAAAAACGATATAAGTCTTCATAAAATTGAAATAGGTTCTTATAATGAAGACATTGGTTTGATTAAAGAGACTATTGGAGAACATAAAGAAAAAATTGGAGAGCTTAATACAGAAATTGGTTCGATTAGAGAGACTATAGGAGAACACAATACAGAAATTGGTTCGATTAGAGAGACTATAGGAGAACATAGAGAACAAATTTCTATATGTGAAAATAATAATAGAGAAACACCATATTACTGGACTAATCAATGGGTTAATAATAATCTACCTTCACATTCTAATAGTTTTGAAGACTCTGTATCTCAAGGACAATATGAATCTAAATTGTGGTTAGTAGAGGAATTGAAAAAATTTGTTGTTAAACCAAAATGTCATATTGATATTATAGGTTCTTGGTTTGGGTTTCCTTTAATAGAAATGTTAGCAGATGAGTTTGATATAAAACAAATAGATTTGTATGATATTGATGAAAATTGTCATAAAGTAACTGCTCAGTATATAAATCATTTTAATTATGATTTTAAAATATCACAATTTGAAAATTTTTTTGAACGTAAGGATTTAAGAAGAAGAGGATTAATTATTAATACATCATCTGAACATATGTCCGATATAGTTTCTATGAAAGATTATTATAAAGATTATCCATTAAAACCGATTTTAGCAATACAATCAAATAATTATTTTGAAGTAGAAGATCATATAAATTGTGTAAAAAATGTTAATGAATTAATTGAAAAGAATCAAATTAAAAATGTTTTATATAAAGGAAAACGATCCTTACCACTATATGATAGATTTATGATAATAGGAACATGGTAACTGTTGTTTTAGTATGTACAGGAAATAAGTATGACGAATGGTATATTAATAATATTCTTCATATGATACGTAATCATGGAAAATTGAATTATAGATTTGAATATCATATTATAAGAGAAGGAGAAGGTAGTGTTGTTGATAAACTTAAAATGTTTAAAGTTTGTACTGATGATATAAATTATTTATATTTCGATTTAGATATAATTATTAGGGGTCCTATAAAACATTTAATTAAAGATAATTTTACACTTATCAATGCCTGGTGGAGAGATCCGTTTCACACTCCTTTAAATTCTTCAATAATGTCGTGGAAAGGAAACTGTTCTCATATTTACGATAAATTTTATGAAGATGAAGATTATAGCAGAGTAAAATATTGGAAAGGTATTGACGAATATATTTACAAAGAAATAAGTTATAATACTTATGATGAAGTATGTTGGTCTTATCCTTATGATCGAAGAGAATTAGACTATTCTGTTTGCTTATTTAATCATGGATTTACCCCTGCAATGAAAAGAGAGGGATGGACAAAAAAATACAGATTATTAGAAACTTCTTGACAGAGGAAGAATGTTGGAATCTTATTGTAACTCATAGAAAACGAGTTAGACCTGCTGGTGTTGTAAATCATGAATTTTCTTCTCATCGAAGATCAAAAGTTATTCTTTGGTCAAATGATGTTGTTTGTTGGTTAGGGTGTTCGTTTATGGAAGATAAATTTAATATTTCTGGTATGGTGTTTCAATTTTCAGAATATTCTAAATTAAATTATTATCATTGGCACAATGATTATAAAACAAATCAATTAAATCGTAAAAGAACAGAAACTTGGGTTATATCCTTAAATGAAGAATATCGGGGTGGAAGATTTGAAATTAAAGGTCAAAATTTAATAGAATTAAATGTGGGCGATTGTCTTAAATTTGATTCAAGATTAGAACACAGAGTTAATCCAGTATTAAAAGGAAAGAGATATTCTTTAACTGGATGGATTTTTAAAGAAAATGATAGATAAAAAAAATGAAATAGTTTTGATACATGCTTATTTGTCTGATAAAGAAAGAAAAGCAGTTTGTCATAAATTTATAAAACAGTTTAAATCTTTTGGTTATGATGTTATAATTACAACTCATTTACCTCTTGATAAAGACACACAAAAATTAGTTGATTATGCAATTTATGATAAAGATAATGTTTTACTTGATGATCCTATGTATAAAGGATATTTGATTCAATATTGTTTTGCTGATGATGGTAAAGGAGGACTCAAACCCGTTTTTAATATTGCAAGTAAAGAATTTTTTAAAAATAATACAATAATGGCAGTTTTACGTTTATTGCTTGCTGGTGTCGCATATGCAAAAGTTCTTAATAAAAAAGTAATACATTTATTTGATTATGATGGATTTTTGCCTTTTGATGATGAATTAATAGAAAATAGTGATCTTATATTAAATCAAGGAAAACAAGCAGTAGTATATGAACGTGAGAAAGAGGCTTTAGATATTGATGATGGTTGGGGAGGAAGAAAAAAAAGACATTGGCAAATTATGACATTAATTATGTCTTGTGGTGTAGAGTTTTTATATCGAAGATTGAATATGTATTCTGATGAACATCTTAAAAAAATGATTATAGATCAAGGTATGGGAATGGGAGAAGAATTGCTGGGATATGTTCTTGGTGTGTCTTATTTGAATAAACGAGAAGATTCATTTGAAGAAAATATTGAAATAAAAAATCTTGAGGAGGCTTCTAAAAAAATAGGATTTGAAAAACAACAAATTTATACTGATGTTGATCACCCCTGGATTTGTATTGCATGGGATCGTGATCATGAAAATTATAGATTTTTTGCTATGCCCCCAAAGGGAAAGATTGAATGTACTATTTTTAGAAATGGGGTACATCACAACACTTTTGAGATAGCTGATTGGGTTTATGTGACAGATTCTTTTTCTGAAGAAGGCCTTGAAAACATAACCATTCATGTGAATGGCGAATTTTTTAGAGAATATGATTTTACCAAACCAGAAACAAGAGCAAATATTTTAATGAATAATAGTTGGACCAATGCTCCTCAAGGATAATATAAGTGTTATAATACATACGTGTGACGAATATAGTCATTTTTGGGATGGCTGGTATACTATGTTCGATCATTTTGGTTTTTTAGATTTAGGATGGCCCATATATTTTTGCAATGAAGAAATAGAATTGCCCTTTAATGAACAGAGAATACTTCAGATTAAAACGGGTAAAAGTAAAAAATATATGGGAATCGAAGAACGAGATTGGTTACCTACTTATGGGGGACCAAAGCAAATTGATGAGGGGTGGAGTGATAGACTTATAACATCTTTAAATTCGGTTCAAACAAAGTATGTTTTATACATGCAAGAAGATCAATGGCCATTTAAAGAGATTGATGTTAAATTATTTAATAACTTGTTAAATTTTGCACGATTCAATGATGTGAATGGATTAAGATTACATCGACTTACAACTCCCTATGTCCTAGATGAATATGTAGAAACAGATTATTATGTACAAAATAAAAAAGTTTTAAAAGCCAAAAGAGATGGTGGTTTTTTATTGTGTCATCAGCCGACTATTTGGAATAGAGAATTTTTATTGAACGTAAGTATTCCTGGTGAAGGATTTAGAGATAATGAGTATGCTGGAACTGAAAGAGTTAGAGAAAAATATAAAGATCCAAAAATTTTTTTATATAATCATCATTGGTTTTTAGAAAAATCTGCTTCTGCCGCTGGTTTGTGGATTCCAGAAATCGAGTGGGAATATAGAGAAATTGTAAGAGAACGTGAAGTTTATAAACACTTTAATATGATTAAAGATGAATAAAACAAAAGTCTTTGCAGTTAGAGTACGTGACAAATATGATCAAGGAGTTGAAGATTATATTAATTCAAAAATATCGAATGTTACATGGATTAGAGATGAGTTACCTGGAGTAGATTTACAATGGAATAAATTACGAGTTATGAATATGGATATTGATGAGCCAGTTCTTGTAATTGATATTGATACTTTTTATATCAATGATTATGTTAAAGCAATTGATTATCCTATAGAAAGAGGTGAGTTTTTATCTGTAAAATCTTGGTGGAGTGATACTTGGAATCAAAATTATTCAATGTGTGGAGGATTTCAAAAATATTATCCAAAAGATTGCAAATACATTTATGATGAATTTATGAGTAATATTGATTATTGGTCACAACATTATATTGTACACAAAATAACAACAGGACCAGTTAATGGTGAACAATATTTTGTAGAAGATCAAGTAAAGAAAAAATTAAAATTAAAATATCTTCCTGAAACATGGGTAACTAGAATGTGTAATAAGAAAAATTTAAAAGAACTTGCTTTAATAAATTCCCAATATCCAGGAGAATATGTTTATTTAGATGGGTTTCATGATGATATCAAAATAATACATTTTAAATATGAAGATATAGATTATTCTTTTTTATCTTCTTCTTTAGTTTCTTCTTCATAGTTGTAATCATTTACTTTTTCATCTATTTCATCATAAGCCATAAGTAATTCAATTAAATTAGTAGATTTTCTAATTTTGGATCTAGCTTTTTTGTTTTCACTATTTTGAACATTTTCTTGTTCAAAAATTTGTAATTTCCATTTAAAAATTAATTCAGAAGGAACATCTTCAAGTAGTATGCTTATATCTTCAGGAAGTTTTCCCTCTGGTGATGCCTGTTCATCATAGTCTTGAACATTGTTCACTATTAAATAATACCAATACATTGCTTCAATGATAGAAGCTGATTTTCTGATGTTTGCACGATACTCTTTATTTTCGCTTTCTTGAACTGGAGGAGATTCAAATATTTCAAGTTTTGTTTGAAATAATTCTTCTGTTGAAGCATTTCTTATTGATTCCCATGAAATGGGTTTTGTATCATCAACAGTTTCTATTTTAAGATTGCCCTGTGCCTTATATTCTAGAAATTCAAGCCATTCTGCATGTTGTTTAGCATCTGCATCATGAAAATCTACTGTATTTTTTTCTATTTGGTATGTTGTCAATGTAGGCACCGCTTCTATTAATGCACGAACACAATTTGTATCTTTATGTATTTCAATCATTTGTACTTCAATATCTGGATGAGGAACACTTACATCTTCACCTTCGGGTATTTCTCTAAATCGGATATGTAAAGGATTATCTACATCTGAATAATCAGTAAATTTATGATATACAACATTAACCCTACATTGTTTCCAATATGATAACCATGTTTCGTGTGTTGAAGCAATATGTGCTTCCTTTAGAGTAACCATAATATTTTTCCTTTTAATTATTGTTTTTACGGTAGATTGTCTGGATCTCTTTCTCCAATGCAATTAAAATAATATGGACCATTTTGATCAACTTCTGTTCCAGTAGGTGTCCAATATCTTGTATATATCCCAAGGTTAACAGGAGCTGTTGATGCTGATTCTGTTGACCATACTTTATCATAAAAAATGCCTCTATTAGTTCCAGCACTAGCAGTAGCTACGTTATATGTTAAAGCTCTTCTTGCAATTACATTTATATAAACTTCATTTATTAAGGGAGAGACGGCAGTATAATCTGCAGTTGCCCATAATTGTATTTCGTTATTAGCATCATCCCATGTAATATAATTGTCTGGACTTGATGGTTCAGTTGTATTTGCAGTTTTTAGCCACAATTTATAAGTGTTTATTGTAGTTTGGTTAGTAGTATTTGCGGGTAAGTTTGTACTACCGTATTTTGTATCAGTAAAAAATGTTCCTTTATCAGACCAAGTTCCGCTACCTGGATCAGTTGTTGAAACTCTATAAGATCCCACTTCATCACCAGTTTTCATTTGAGTAATACAATCAGTTACAAGTGTATCCCGAAGATCAGCTTCAGCAGTTGGTCCTATCTTTAAATCTGGAGAACTCCAATATAATGAGCCAGAGGCGTTTATCGTTGCCGCAGTCGAAAAAGCTGTATTATGATACATGTTTTGAAAATAGCTATAGCCAACATCGGATCCACCTGTATTTTGAGTACCAAAAACTGTGTCGGGTTCTGCTCCTCCAGTATTATCAGCATCGTCAGGTTCAGTACCAGATCCTTGAGTTCTGTACTTATTAGTCGCGGTTCCTATTGATATAAAATGAGTGGGTTGTGAAACTTTTACTTCACCCGCATAATCAGAACCTGCATCTAGAAGGGCCGCATATCTTTTTCTTAAAAAATAACTTAATACTATTAAATTTGCATCAGTATACTGCCGCAGGTCTTTGTTTCCTGTATCCCAATATAGTGGTCTTTGTACTGCCATATTTAATCCATTGACAAGAGTTTCAAAATAGTGTAAACTATATAATGTGTATATTTCTTTTTATTTATATATATTTAGCCATCAAATGAAATGCTTATGAGAATATTATATATTGCCCCACACCTATCTACGGGTGGTCTCCCCCAACATCTTCTTAAAAAAATTGAACAGTTATATGATGACAATGATATTTATGTTATCGAGTATAGTGACTATGGTCATTACAGGGTTCAAAAGGATAAAATATTAAACATTTTAAATGATCGTTTAATAACTTTACACGAAGACAAAACTGTTATACTGAATTATTTAGATGAAATAAAACCCCATATTATTCATTTTGAAGAAATGCCCGAGTTCTTTATGGATGATGAAATAACAAAAAAAATCTATAAAAAGGTTAGAAATTATTTGATTTTTGAAACTTCTCATGACTCTTCATTTAGTCCTGATGATAAAAGATTTTTACCAGATAAATTTTTATTTTGTAGCGACAATCAATTAATAAAATTTAGATCAATAGATGTTCCTGCATGTGTCATAGAATATCCTGTTGATAAAAAAACATCAGAAAAACAAAGAGATGTTGCTTTGAGAGAATTGGGTGTTGATCCTGCTTTAAAACATGTATTGAACGTTGGATTATGGACATCAAGAAAAAATCAAGCAGAAATTATTGAATATGCTAAACTTTTGCCCAAGGTTCAATTTCATTTTGTAGGAAATCTTGCAGAAAATTTTAAACAATATTGGGAACCCCTGACAAAAGAATTGCCTGATAATTGTACTGTTTGGGGAGAACGAGAAGATGTAGATAAATTTTATTCGTGTATGGACTTGTTTTTATTTGCTTCTAAAGGTAGTGATTTAGATAAAGAAACGAATCCAATAGTAATAAAAGAAGCATTATCTTGGAATATACCTGTATTAGCACATAAATTAGATTCATATCTCGACAAATACAATGATAAAGTTACTTGGCTTTCTGATGATATTAATATTAATGCAATTAAGATATGTAGAATATTAGATGTTACTGATGACATTTTACATTGTTCAATGGGCGGCACCGGTCCAGAAGAACAAACAAGAATAAATTTTCAGTTTTTGAATTTTTATGATTGTTTTCATGAAAAATTATTGTGTATATATGAAATAGATACTGAATTGTTATGTTATAGATCATGTATTATGACAAATTCAATGTGGGCCCAGCCATTTTGTGGCGCAGATGTTATAAATGGACTTACAGTAAAAATATTTGATGCTCCTAAAGATTATTTTTCTAATATAAGTGATGAAAATTTACTAGATAATCATCATCTTTTATTTGAAAGATCCTTTCCACTTAAAACCACGCAAGATATTAGAATTCTTGGCGAAAGAAAAAAACTTTATGGAATAGCAGATGATCCTTCTTCTTGGTATACTCTTTATGAGACTTTAATATTAAATTATTATGAAAAATTAAATTTAATAGAAGGAGATACTGTAATTGATATTGGTGGACACTATGGGTTTTTTGATATGTACGCTTTAAATAAAGGAGCTTCTCGCATCTATACAATTGAACCTACAAAAACAACCTTTGATGTTTTATGTAAAAATTTAGCGGATTATCCTAATGTTTCAAAACACAATTTAGCAATTTCTTCTAGTAATGGAAGTAGAGAATTTATTCAGATTGGTTCTAGTTCATGTAATTCTTTTTATGATAATTTTAATAATAGTGATAATAATACTGAAAATCAAGGTGTGAAAAAAATAGAACGTGTTGATTGTATTACCCTTGAAAAATTTATGAAAAATAACAATATTGACAGAATAGATGCATTAAAACTGGATTGTGAGGGGGCAGAATGGGACTTGTTACCAGCAATTTCTGATGATATCTTTAAATATAAGATAAGAAAACTTTCTATGGAAGCCCATCCGTTTGGTGTTGAAAATATGAAAGAACGTGCGGAGAGTTTTATAAAAAGATTAGAAGAGTTGGGTTATCATGTTCTTGCTGATAAAGAAATAAGTCAAAATCAAGGAGAGTTGGGAAATTTATGGGCAGTAAGAATACCAAAAATAAAAATAGTTCATATGCTTGTTGATCCAGATGGAGAAAGAGAAAAGGAATCAATAAAACATCTTAAAAAATTATCTGAATATTCTGATTGGAAATATGAACAACTGATAAATCCCTTATATAAAGATTTGCCACCAAAAGATACATGTGCTAGACCAGATGATGTACAAAAGAAACCAGGAGATTATAAATTAACTCCTGCACATTATGGTAATTTTTCTGCTCATAGAGATGCTATAAACAAACATCTAAATGAAGACTTTGATGCAGTTTTATTTTGTGAATGTGATGCTATTTTTATAAAACCCGTTCATGAAGTTTATAGATCAATTATGGATAGATTGGATGATATAAATCAATATGATTTATATTATATGTCTTTTGGAAAAAGAATTCCTGATTGGGAACATGAAGATTATGCACATTTTGGTATAACGAATAGAATGTCCGAGGCGCATTGTTATTTACTGCCTACAGATAAAAAGAGAAAATCGTATTTTAGAAAAAAATTAAAAGATACAAAGTGGGACACATACGATCTGTGGTTGAATAACAATATCTTTCCTGATCAGAAATGTGGTATTGTTAAATCTCCTATTTCAATACAATGTTCAGGTGAATCATATCTAGACAAATCCTTTAAGGATGGCACTACTTTATTAAAAGATGATGAGATAAAACATGAAACGTTTTAAATTATCTTTTGTAACTTCTTGTTATAATGCTGAGGCGTATTTAGAAGAATTGGCTGATTCTGTCTTTTTTCAAAATTATGATCATTGGGAATGGATTCTTGCTGATGATTTTTCTGTTGATAATACACGTACATTAATGGAAAAATTAAAAAGAAAAGATTCGAGAATAAGAATAGTAGAACCCAAGCATAAAAAAGAAATCTGGTGGAATCCACAAATTCATGCTGTTGGTGAAATTGTATGTCATTTAGATGCTGATGATGCGATTTTACCTGGAACGTTTGAAAAAATAATTCATTATTTTAATTTGTTTCCTGAAGCTGTCTTACTTCATTTCAATGCGAACAAATATTTTGATGTCTTGCCTCAAAATTCAACTAATCTTTTTGATAAATTTAAAGATAATGTATACATGACAAGGGACAATGATTCTTTTTTGGAAGGATTTGAAAAGTTATGGCCACAACGATCAAATATTTTTGGATATTTAAGAATCTTTAAAAACTTACCAGGATTACGTTTTCCAGAACATGAAGATGGTGATGCTTGTTTATCAAATGATGGTCAATGGCTTTTGCATTTAGAAAGATATGGAAAATGGTTAACAGTACCTAGAACAACATATCTTGCAAGAGAGCATGGTGAGTGTGAAAATTTCAGAAATTGGAATCCTCGTGGAGAGGCACAGTTAGTTATAAATGAAAAGCAAGATAGAAAAAAATTTATTATAGAATATCCTAGAAATATTAAGTATTTTGATGATATCTATGATTTAGCAGAATCCACTTATTTAAGCAAATTAAATTATGAAACAGAAAGAAAACTTATATGTTTTTTAAATTTCGATTATACCCAAGAACAAATATCAAAAGTAAAGCATTTATTTTTCGATCATGATATCGTTTTTGATAAGTTTATAGAAAACATTTCTTATTATTTTGTTAAAATAAATTTAGAAGATACTCCAGAAACAATAAAGACAGTTATATCTAGATTGCCCCTGGCAAATTTTGAATTAAACTTTTTTTCAGATAATGTGCATTTGCATCAAAATAATCGTAATCAATCTGACAATATTGAAAATATAAAAGAAGTTATTGTATCACAGAGCCAAAACGTTTTTTGGTATGCACAAGATAATCGAATACATTTTATTTCAAATTTTCAACGAATACATAATGTACCTGAAATTGTTTTGTCCGCACATAATGAATATATTCCTAATAGAGAAGAAAAAAATGAAAAGAATTTAAAGATAATGCAAATACATGTTGGTTGTGGTCTTGAAATTCCTCCAAAAGGATATGGAGGATTAGAAGAAGTCATATATCAATATACGAGAGTAGCAGAAAAAAGAGGACATGAAGTAAGTTTGAAATGGTTAGATGATATAACACAAAATGATTTAGAAAAATATGATGTGTTTCATAATCATACTGGTGGTTTTTGGGATTTATTAAGAGATAGATGCATACCTTATATTTTTACAATGCATGATGCTTTTGTAAAAATACATGGAAAAAATTCTCATTTTTATATGACTAATAATGAAACTATAAAAAATTCTTTATTCAGTTTGATTCCATCTGAAGATATGATAGATTTTTTTCTATATCCAGAAAAATTGAGAAGATTGCATCATGGTGTAGATACAAATTTTTTCTATCCAAATGAAAATAAAAAAGATATACGATTGATTTGTGTGGGTGGAGGAGATGATAGAAAGGGATTTCATTTAGCAGTTCAAGCGGCGAAAATATTAGGATTTCCTATAACAATTGTTGGACCAGATTCAATACATGCAGTATATAATAAGACATTTTATGATATTGTAGAAGAATGTAAAGAACATATTGATATAAATCTTACTGGTAATGTAGAAAAGAATGAATTAAGAAACTTATTAAATGAACATCATGTGATGATTCATCCAGCATCTTTAGAAACGGGTCAGCCCTGTCTTGCAGTACTAGAAGCAATGGCATGTGGTTTACCTGTAGTTGGAACAATGCAAGATAAACTTTCCTTGAAAGGATTTGAATTATGTACAAGAGATGTTGATGATATCGTTAATAAGGTTAAAATTATTTTAGACGATTATGATGAATATTCAAAGAAAGCAAGAGAGTTTGCAAGAGAAAGAGATTGGGAAAATATTTTTGATGAATTGGAAAAATATTATTATGAAGCAAAAGAGTTAAAATATACTAAGCCTTTTGATATGAAAGATAGATTATTATTTGCATATAAAAATACAAACAGAGAAGGAAAAAATGTTTTTGATTTGAATATGCAAAAAAATCCCTATTTATCTATTAGAGGAAATGTTCCTATAGCTTATAAGATTAATTTTATTGATCGAGATACGGGTATGGTTCATTATTCAAATGAGGTTTCTGTTGGAGGATGGGTTGCTTGTGGTATTGATTATTATGTGAATTGGAGAATTGAAGCAATAAATGTTGAAACAGAAGAAATAGAATTTGAATATGAACAGGATTTTACAAATAAAAATATTTTTGTTTGGTTTGATTCAGTGGCGTTGGGCGATACTTTGGCTTGGTTACCAGTTGTTGAAGAATTTCGTAAAAAACATAATTGCAAGATGTATTGTAGTACATTTTGGAACGATTTAATATCTGAATCATATCCGGAAATAACTTTTATAATCCCCGAATCTGGATTTGAAGATTTTGTATCTTCTTATCGAATAGGATTTTTTGAAGAAAGTCCTCAATCTCCAGTAGATATGAAAGGGGTTTCTTTACAGAATTTATGTGCAGGAATTCTTGGTATTAAAGATTTTAAAGAAACAAGATGTAAAATAAAAGTTAAAGAAGAAGTAGATCCTGAGTTAATAGCTGATTTAGAAACAAACCCTGCTACAGGACGGGTAAAGCCTTATGTGTGTATTGGTATGCAATCAACTGCTCAAGCAAAATATTGGAATTATCCAGGAGGTTGGGACAAAGTGGTTGACTTTTTATCCAAAAAGGGGTATAATGTAGTATGTATAGATAAATTTCAATCTTTTGGACAGGGAGAATATTTTAATGTAGCTCCAAAAAAGGTGATAGGTAGACATGAACGAACTATAGATCAAACAATAGCTACTTTAAATGGTGCTGAATTTTTTATTGGATTAGGTTCTGGTTTATCATGGTTGGCGTGGACTTTAAACAAATATGTAATAATGATATCAGGATTTAGTAATCCTGGATCAGAATTCTCTTCAAAATGTATTAGACTCCATGATGATACTGTTTGTAATAGTTGTTATAATCGACATAAATTTGATCCTAGTGATTGGTTATGGTGTCCAGATCATAAAAATACTGATAGAATGTTTGAATGTACAAAAAATATTAAACCGGTAAAAGTTTGTGATGCTATTGAAGAAATAATAAAAGTAATAAACAATAATGATTAAATCAATAAAACCTCAAGATTTTGCAATTATTATAGAAGATATTGTTACTAATAAAAAAATGTCTTATTTAGATGCAATATCTTATTACTGTGAAGAGACAAAAATGGAACCCGAAACAGTTGGAAAACTTGTTCAAGGAAATTTAAAAGCCAAGCTAAGAGAAGAAGTTACAGCCTTGCATTTTCTCCCAAAAACTGCTACAATACCAGGACTATGATAAAAATGGATCCGTTTGATTGTTATAAAGAATACGTTTCAATCAAGACTCATTTTCATGCTAATAAGTATGATTACTTTAAGCATAAAAAAAGAAAAATCTCATTGAATGCTTTTAAAAAACGTAATGATCAATTCTTTTTTGTAAGATTGTCAAAAAGTTATAAAGATGATGAGATATCGAAATTCTTTGTTGCTAACTTTATTGAGAATGAAAACTTGTGGATAGGTGATGCACTTGATTCACAAGCAGAAATAAAATATAAAGAATGGCAAAAAAGAATACAAAGCATGAGTTATATTTTTAGCAATGATATTGAAAAATTGTTGAACAAAGAAGATTTTGAAAATTGGTTCAAAGTTGAAAAAGGTCAACATCCTTTATTGCTGAAACAAACGATTGCTAAATATATTTGTATGGAAACTTTTTCCATACTTAATATGATACTTAACTTTGTTCCTGACTGGGATCAAAAGATAAAAGAAACTTTTGTCTGGCCTCAGTTTAGAGATAAAGTTTTAAAATACACTCCATTTTTGGAGGTGGATAAGACGAAATTTCGTAAAATACTACGAGATACAATTAATACAACGAATACATCTAATACAACGAATATAACGAATATGAAAGGTTAACAATGGCACAACTATCCGCACTAAAAAAATCCCGCAAATCCTTTATGCAAAATCTTCACAAAGAAATTGAGAAGATTGATACTCCTTCTGAATCGAAGAGTTATATCGATGATCGATTTTGGAAGCCAGAAATAGATAAGTCTGGAAATGGATATGCAGTTATTCGATTTCTTCCTCCAGTAGATGGAGAGGATGTCCCATGGGCAAGAGTTTTCAATCATGGTTTTCAAGGACCAACAGGTCTTTGGTACATTGAAAATTCTTTGACAACTCTTGGTAAGAAAGATCCTGTCTCAGAATATAATTCTCAACTCTGGAATTCTGGAATCGAGGCAAACAAAGAGGTTGCTCGTAAGCAAAAGCGCCGCTTAACTTATATCAGTAACATTTATATTGTTTCTGATTCAAAGAATCCTCAGAACGAGGGGAAAGTCTTTTTGTATAAATTTGGGAAGAAGATTTTCGATAAGATTAATGATGTGATGAACCCCGAATTTGAAGACGAATCTCCTGTAAATCCCTTTGATCTTTGGGAAGGTGTGAACTTCAAATTAAAGATTCGTCAAGTTGAAGGTTATCGAAATTACGATAAGAGTGAATTTGATAAACCCACACAACTTGTAGAAGACGAAACTGAGCTTGAAAAAGTTTGGAATTCACAGTATGCTCTTACAGAATTTACTGGTGATGATCAATTTAAGGCTTATGATGAATTGAAAGCGAGACTGGATTCTGTTCTTGCAGTAGAAACTCCTCCTATTACTGAGCCTGTTTTTCGACCTACCACTACACCCAAAACTGCTGAAAATGTTTCTTCAGAAGAAAAAACGTCTTCTGTAGATGATGAAGATATGTCTTATTTTGCTAAATTAGCAGAAGATAACTAATCTCACTTTAGGGGGCCTGGAGTGTCGTTCCAGCGGCACGCCTTCTAAAAGCCCCCCGCACTATGGCTAACATCTCCATCCAGCAGGCCACTCCCATCCATGTTTACAAAATCGTGATTTTGTTGAACTGTAGTTGAACTGTTGACACTAGAGTAGTCGGTATGGTACATGTTGGTGCTAGATTGGTTGCCTGCTCCACTGTTGGTGTCTTCCTTCAATTTATTTTGCAGAAACTTCAATTTTATAGCATCAAATTCAGCAGAATCCTTCTTCAAAACATCTGTAGTTCGTGCAACATGTGAGGCGGCTGAAGGATGAAAAACACCTTTTTCCTGGTACATTCCCTGAGCCCTACCTTCAGCCAATGTTTGCAAATATCCAGAATATAGGGTTTGCATTTGTTCATATGGATCAGCTTTACCTCTTTTGCCGATATTCTGTCTAGCACTCCCTGTCTTCCAAGTGCCCTTTTTTTGGGTAGCTAGTTGTTTAGACTGAAAGGATGCATCTGCTCTTGCTTCCTCCAATGCTTTCTCTGCAGGAGATAATACTTTTTCAATTCCAAATACTTTAGCAAATTTTTCTCCAGCGAATGCACCAATTGTATTTGTTAACCATTGTACTATAACTCCAAAAATAGCACCTATTATAGCACCAGCAATAATTCCAGGTAAACTTCCTACACCTCCAAGAATTCCTCCTGCTGCCGCGCCTGCTAATGCACTTGTTACATATGGATTTTTTGCTTGTCTTTTAATAAAGTTCCATGTAGCCGTTTTCATGGCGTCTGCCATTCCTTTACCTTCTTGATCATTGATTTTTAGTGCTTCTGATAAAATTGGTCCTCCTACGAGTCCAGCGGCCGCTCCAAGTAATGCACCAGCAAGCATTCCAACAGGACCCATTGGGGCACCCATTGCGGCTCCAAAAATCGCTCCAGCACCAGCGGCCCCTCCACCGCTACCCCAATCAATTTTCATATACCAATTTTTTAGACCTGTTCTGAATGCTACACCAAGGTCTTTTTCTCCTCCTTTTTCCACTTTTATCATTTCTCTAATGGCACCTGCTCCTATGAATCCAACAGCTCCTCCGAGAACTGCTCCAGCTATCATTCCTGAAAGACCAAGAGGCATTAAGAATTTTGCGCCCATTATACCAAGTCCAACTCCAGCATAGGTTTCTAAATTCTTCAACAAGTGTTCTTTCATTTTTGTCATCATACCTGCTGAGTCCATTTTTCCATCGTCTGATCCAAAAACATGATTTAGTCCACCTAATGCTCCTGAAAGTATTCCAGCCATTATTGCTCCTTTTGGTCCACCTAAAGCAAAACCAAGTAAGGCACCTTTTCCTGCAGTTCCCATTGCGGCTTCAGCAAGTGATGTATAAGGCCCTCCTCTTGGAGAAAAATATGAATCTATAAATGCTGTAACTCCACCACTAAAAGTATCCTGATCAAATCCTGCTTTTAATGCCTCAATTAATGCTGGTCCTGCAACCAGTAAAGCAACGCCTCTTGCTAATTTGGGTAGCAATGCCATACCTAAACTTCGTGGTAAGAATTTTCTTAATCCCCCAGGAATTCCTAAGAGTGCAGTAGATAAGAAATTGCCCAACATTCCCATGAATCCTCTTCCGCCACCTGCTCTCAGTCCTTTTGGTAGAACAAACTCTTTCTTTCCGCCCTTGGATTTGCCCTCAAGTCGATCTTCTTTATCTTTTCTTAAATCAGCCGCCTCTGCTTGTAACCCTTTTAGCATGAAACCTTTCATGCTTTGTAATACATCTGTTTGTATTTCTAGATGTTTTTGAAGACTAGCAGTATTTCCTGCGTTTTGTTCTTTAAGCTCAGAAACAAGATTTTGAAAATGT
>Ga0115002_10004845_pt1 | contig 16091 bp, 11 predicted proteins | sample ArcticOcean_MG_C_8_FD_89576 | JGI IMG/M metagenome (GOLD analysis project Ga0115002, IMG submission 89576) | Marine microbial communities from western Arctic Ocean - ArcticOcean_MG_CB11_86 | ecosystem: Environmental > Aquatic > Marine > Oceanic | place: Arctic Ocean: Canada Basin | collected... | reverse complement strand
GCCGATGCTTCTGAACGTGTCATTCACCGGCTCCGTAGACCTTGAGCCCGGTCGCATCAATCACGACGTGTCTGGGTCGTTTGCGAGTGGGAAGGGGTACGGCAAAAGAGCCTTGCCGCCGGTTCACGGTACTGTAGTCGGGCGCAGGTAGCTTGGATTTATTAGCTCGACCACGGAGCTGAGAAAACCCTGCGTCGCCCGGAGGCTGAGATGGAACACGGACTTCAGCACCAGAGCGCACTGAATCGCGGTGTCCGAGTAGATCCTGGGTGTGCCGGGTCCGCTGCGCAGTTCCGTATTTCGCCACCCCGCGATGGCGGCTTCATCGAACCAGAACGTCAGTTGTCCTCTCGCGACGAGAGCTCGATTGTACTCGGGTCAATTTCGGACACGATACTGAAAAATATAATCAATTTTTATCATGAGCCTATCGTACTGACCCAGCAATTATTTTGGGAATCTGCAACAATGCCGCAAGGGCCCTGTAATACTGGGGCTTTGGCGAGTAATCTAAAATGAAATTCGTATCATGGAAGAATGGGAAATAGAGTGGTTGGGGGACTAGGATTCGAACCTAAGTTCCCACATCCAGAGTGTGGTGTCCTGCCGCTAGACGATCCCCCAACGAAGTTCGGAGCGTATCCGCCCGGAAAACTCTGGATGTTCCGGAGCACCCGAAATTCGCGGCGAGTGTAATAAAAAATGCCTTCTCAGGCAAACCACGGGGGGGTATTTCGTGGATCAGGGGTTTCCGAGGCGAGCCAGGGCTGCGTCGAGGCGCTCTAGAGAGCGCTCTTTGCCTAACAGGGATAGGGTCTCGAAGATTCCCGGGCTCATCGTGCTGCCCGTGATGGCGACGCGCACGGGTTGGGCCAACTTGCCGAGTTTCATGCCCTCAGCCTCGAGCACACCCTCGAAAGCTGCTTTGATGCCCTCGGGGGCAAAGGGGTCGACGCCGGAGATGGCCTCGCGCACCCGCCCGAGTGGGGTGGCGATTTCAGGTTTCAAAAACTTCTCGGCGGCCTTTTCATCGATGGTCACGCCGGGCGAGAAGAAAAACGCGGCACCATCGGCTAACTCTTCAAGTGTCTTGGCGCGGGTCCTGAGCTCCTTGATGACACCGAGGCGCTCATCCCGCGAGAGAATATCGGGGTTGAGCCCGCGCGCGTGAAGACGCTCTTCGAGCAATTCAAGGATCCTGTCCGCGTCCCCGTTCATGATGTACTCCTGGTTCGTCCAGAGCATCTTTTCGGGATTGAGAACGGCGGCCGAGAGGTTGAGGTTTTCTAACGAGAATTTTTTGATGATCTCATCGCGCGAGAAAATTTCTTGATCGCCCATGCTCCAACCCAGGCGGACAAGATAGTTGATGAATGCCTCGGGAAGATAGCCTTGCTCCCTGTACTCAAGGACCGAGGTGGCGCCGTGGCGCTTGGAGAGGCGTTTTTTGTCCGAGCCCAGAATCATCGAGATGTGGACGAAGCGGGGCGGAGACTCGCCGAGGGCCTGGTAGACCAAAATCTGTTTGGGCGTGTTCGAGAGGTGGTCGTTGCCCCGGATGACATGGGAAATTCTCATGTCGATGTCGTCCACGGCGACGCAAAAATTGTAGGTTGGCGTCCCGTCGGTGCGTACGATTACCATGTCGTCGAGTTGATCGTTCTGAAACGTGACGGGCCCAGCAAGAAGGTCGTCCACCACAGTCTCCCCCCCATCGGGGACCTTGAGGCGAAGGCAGAAGGGCGCCCCCGGCTCGGTGTCGTAGCGGGCCCGGCAGGTGCCGTCGTACTTGGGTGTTTTCCCATCGGCGCGGGCTTTTTTACGCATCTCGTCCACTTCATCGGGGGTGCAGGTACAGCGGTAGGCCGTGCCGGCATCGAGCATTTTCCGGGCCGCCTCGGCGTACATCTCCATGCGCTCGGTCTGGCGGTAGGGGCCCTCGTCCCAGTCGAGCCCGAGCCAGTTGAAGGCCTCGATGATGGCGTCGTAGTATTCCTCGGTCGATCGCTCTCGGTCGGTGTCCTCGATGCGGAGGATCGCCGTGCCGCCGGAGTGGCGGGCGAAGAACCAGTTGAAGAGCGCGGTTCGCGCGCCTCCAATATGAAGGTGCCCCGTGTTCGAGGGTGCGAACCGGACGCGTACAGCCTCGTTCATTGTCTCTCCCGTTTCAGTTTTCGGTACTCGAAATTCGGTGTCTTATCCATCATCGTCCTCGATGAGACCGATGTCGTCGGGCGGGCGCTCGATACCGTCGAGGGCATCCATCAGCGCTCGCTTGAGGGCGCGGACCGCGCGGGTTCGGCCCTGGCGGTCGGTCATTCCGTGCACGAGATCGGCCACGCCCTCTTCGTGGGTTTCAAGAAGGCGTCTCGATGACTGCTCGGCCCACTCTTCGGCGTAGCGCTGGAGTATCTGACGGGCCGCGGCGTCGAAGGCCCGGTTATCGACCAGCTTCCCCAAGATATAGGCCACCTCGGCCGCCGCCGTCTCGATGGCCTCAAGAGGAAGATCCGCCTCGGCGAGCCTGAGACGAAGTCTTTCGACAATCTGCTCTCGGAAATTAGTTGCCATGTCTTCTCATCTCCCGCGTGAATTTTCGCGCGAGTCTATTTGTACGTTCTCTTAAAATTTACGGCAACCTGTGGGCTCGGAATCGAGGTCCTGCTCAGGCACCCCCCAGAGGAGTAATCCGCCCACGAGGAAGAACAGCAGGATCGAGAGAATGGCCAGGCGCTGGCTTCCGGTGGCCGCCGAGATAGCTCCAAAAACTATCGGACCCAGAACCGAGCTCATTTTTCCGCACAGGCCGTAAAAAGCATAGCTTTGCGTGGTTCCGCCCGCCGGAATGAAGCGCGCCATCATCGAGCGGCTGGCTCCCTGACACGAGCCGAGCGAGAAGCCCGCCAGGATTGATACGATCAGAAAAACACCTTTTGTCTCAGTGAAATAAGCGACGATGACGACGAGACACCAGTTCGCCAGGGTGAGGAGAATGGTTTTCCGCTCCCCCCAATAGTCGGCGATGTAACCAAGCGCCAGTGCCCCTGCGCCTGCCGAGAGCTGAATGGCGATGAAGAGTTCAAGCGTCTCCCCTATGGTGTAGCCTAGGGTGGTGACCGCGTAAATGGCGCTGAACGAGATGACGGTGACGATACCGTCATTATAGATAAAAAAGGAGAGTAGAAAGCGCAGCGCGCCCTCACGGCGGCGAAGCGCCTGAAAAGTTTTCCGTAATGAGCGAAAAGCGGAGGCGGTGGAGGTAAAGGTGCCGGGGTAGCGACCGGACATTTTTGTGTCGCCCCAGGCCTGCGGCCAGGCGGGCGGGCTCGATTCTCTGAGCCAGAAGAAGAGGGGAAGGGTGAACACCGCATAGAAGATAGCGACGACGGCGAAGCTGGCCCGAAAGAGCGGTAGATTTTCGGGGCCGAACCCTCCGGCGAGAAGCGGTTTCACCAAAAAGAGGCAAAGCAGGCCGCCCATATAACCGACCCCCCATCCCCAACCGCTGATACGCCCCCATGCGGCAGGGGCGGCGATTTCGGGGAGAAAAGCGTTGTAGAAGATGAGGGAGCCCTCGAAGCCGATGGTGGCGAGGATAAATAGAATCATTCCGGCGGACACCATGCCCGCGCCCACGCCGGAAAGTAGAAGTGTTGCCATGACACATATTCCGGCGAAGATGAGGAGGAAACGCTTGCGGGAGCCAGTACGATCCGCGATTGCGCTCAGGGGCGGGCCGAGAAGGGAAGTGATTAGCATGGCTGATGAGAGGGAAATTCCCCAGAGTAAATCCCCCTCCCCCCCGCCCCCGGCCACTATTTTCTTGAAATAAATGCTGTAGGCGACGGTAACGATAAGGGTGGGATAGGCGGAATTGGCGAAATCGTAAAAACACCACGAAAAAATCTCCAATTTCTTTGCTCGCGTATTCATGAAGACTATGATGTTCCCCGGCTTTGAGGCCCCCCCCCTCCGTCTGACCGGTTGCGGAATGACCTTAATTTATGGGCTTCTACGGTGCTGAGGCCATCATACTTCCATTTTTTCCAAAAGGCCCGAATCTTTCCGATAAAAAAGAGTATAAAATATGTTGTGCTTGGGCTTGATGTGCCGTAAAAAAGATGGCCGCTATCCATTCAGGGCTCCGAGCTAAGGAGTCCGGCTCCTTTTTTCGTGATAAAAGAGAGAACTTATTATGAGCCGCTTCTTCAAGTGGTCGGTCGGAATACTTCTCGTGCTCGTGGTCCTTGTCGCCAGCGCCGTGGTTGCGGTGCGCTTTTTCGTCTCCTCTGAGCAGATGAAGATTCTGGTGGTCGATTACAGTTCAAATTATCTAGGAAGAAAGATTAAACTGGAATCTCTTTCAATCGGACTCTTCGTGGTCGAGGCTTCGGGTCTTGAAATCGAAGGCAAACGCGGTGTGGGTGGCGGGAAGGAATCGCTCCTCAAAATACAGAAGGTAAGGGCCTGGCTGAATCCCGCCGCGATTCTTTACAAGAAGATCAGTATTCTCGGCCTGGACCTCTCCGGCGTCACGGTGCATGTATCGAGGGACATGAGCGGCAAGTTCAGTTTCGACGACATTATCGAGCGGATGGGAAATTCAAAAAGCGCTCGCGGGCCGCAACGAAAACCGAGCGCCTCTGTCTTCAACATACCCTCTCATGGCGTGCCGATCGCCGAAGCCGCCGGTAATGCCCCGGCAAGCTCGGAGCCTAAATATGATTTCGTCATCCGGAATCTTAAAATTGTAGGACTTAAAGTAAGTTATGACTCGGTCGCATACGGGGGGGCGCGCGCCATTCGGGCGAGATGTGATTTCCGCACGATTGAGATCAATAAGGTGCGCCTGGATGAGCCGCTTCCTGTCGAGCTGAGTGGAAAGTGCACCGAGCCCGGCGCGATAGCACTTTCCGCCGAGGCCGAGTTCGATCCGAAAACGGGTCGCTTGGAAATCGCCACCTCGTTCAAGCCCTTCGACCTCATGCCCTTTGTCCGCCTTGCCCCCCCGGTGAAGAATTTGCGCCTTCTATCGGCGAGACTTAGCGGTAATACGAACCTTACGCTTATTCCGGGTAGGGAAGTGGGCTGGAGCGCGGATATAAAGGCCGAGAACGTCGATGCGGAATTCCGCATACCGAACAAGGGCGGCTGGCAGCGGAAAAAACTGGCCACCTTCGAATTGAAATCTAAGGGAAGATACGATATCGAGCGCGATGCCGCGAAGGTTTCCGCTTTGGATGCCTCGTTTCCGTTTGCCAAACTTAGCTTGAGCAAAGAGGCGCTTTGGAATGTTGATGGGCGCGATGCGGTCGGCCTCGACCTGGATGTTACTGACCTCGGGGCCGCGGTGAAGTGGGGTGCATCGCTGGCGGGAATTTCCTTTGCGAATTCTCCAAGCGGCGGAAAAGTCACGCTGAAAATTACTGGGGAGAGAGACCGAATAAAAGAAGATTCCCTCAAGGCCGCTGCATCCATCAAGATGGAGGCGATAGAAGTGGGGGCATTTTCTCCGCTCCTGCTCCCCCAGAAGAGTATTCGGCGGCTCCGTGGCCGCCTGGATGGTTCTGCGGATCTTTCCCTCTCGCCGGCCGGCCCTGTGAAGTGGAAGATCAATTTTGGTGGAAAGGGGCTTGCCGCCCAGTATCGCGGTGAGCGCAGGGGCAAGTGGCGTCCCGTCGAATTGGCCACCGCCGGAGTTCGCTCGGAGGGGAGCTACGATATTGATAGCGATTCGGCTCGTGTCGCCTCCCTTGAGATGGATTTGCCGTTTGCCCAGATTCTGCTGACGGGGCCTGCGAAATGGAACGTGTCGGGGATTGATGAGGCTGGGATGAGTGTGGAAATTTCCGATATCGGCGCGGCGGCGGCTTTGGCGTCGTATTTGTCCGGGGTTGCGATCAGAAAAGACGATTTCCAGAAGGGCGACAAGTTGGATCTTGACCTGACGCTTTCCAGGAACAGTAAAAGAAGTGAAAGTTTTTCGGCGACTGGTTCGCTTTCCTTTGCCCCGATTAAGATTGCTCCTTTCGCCGCCCTGATTCCCGCCTCGTCCGGCATGAAGGATTTGAGGGGCGTGGTTGACGGAAAAGTGATGTTCGTCTTCAACCCGAATGAAAACATGTCATGGAAAGCCAACCTATCCGGGCGGGGAGTGTCCGGGAAGTTGGATCTTGATTCCGACGGCCGGTGGGGTGCGCTCAATCTTGAGTCTATTCAGCTTGGAACGGACGGTTGGTACAGCCTTCGTAGGGAGTCCGCACGGATTAGCCGCCTCGATGCGAAGTTTCCCTTTGGGAGCGTCAAGCTGCTGAAAGAGGCGAAATGGAATGTTTCAGGCGGGGATGAAATTGCCGCTTCCTGGGATATTTCCGATCTGGCGGCGGTCTCGGAAATGGGCCGTACTCTTGGCGTGGATGCTTTGAGGATGGCGGCTCCGGAGGGCGCATCGAAAGGGTCGATAACCCTTATGCGCAACCGGAGGAAATCGAAGGAGTTTGCCGTAGCCGGTTCTGCCTCGGCTGATCTCAAGCGGGTTCATTTTGAGGATTATCCGAACCTGGAGGTGTCGGGCGCGGCAAGCGTCAAGATGAGCGATAAGGATATGGTTGTTTCCGTGCCCCGTTTGATTGTTCGCGAGCGCGGACGAGACAAGGCCCCCTCTGCGATGGAACTACGTAAGTTCAGCGTTTCGCTTTCCCAGAAGAATCTAATGAAAGGGCGTGTGGTTTCTCAAAAGGCCACGGCAGGCGCTCTTCGAATCAACTTCTCGATGGCTCCGGACAAAATGACGAATATCAGGACGATTCTGGCGCCTCCCGCCGGAAGCGAGGCCGCGAAATCCCCAAAACGGGGTGGGAAAGTGACCGCGAAATCGCCTGAGGTTTCAACAAGCAGAGCCAGCTCAGGAAAGCCTACTGCTCGGCGGCGAGCTGCCCGAACCTCGAAGGAAAATGTTTCGGTGAAAAAGGGTGGTGCTCCGGCGGGAGGCAGCCACCTTCCGGATGTTTTTATCAAACGGCTCGAAGTTGTAAGCCTCGATTTCAAGTTTTCTCATCAGGTGGAGGCGAGGAGGCCACCGGTCGTTGTTGAGTGGAAGAATCTTAAACTTCGTATCGATAATCTCAATACGCGGATGAAGCGGGGGCGGCTCGACGGCCACATTTCCCTTGCAGCGCCTACGAAACCATCGCCGATTTCTTTTCAGGCCAAGATGAATCCAGCGCTCGACCCCCCCGACCTGGATGGCACGTTGAGCTTCCGTCAATTCGATCTGACTCGTTTTTCCCCGTATGCCTACAGCGCTCGGGGGATGGAAATTCGCAAGGGACTCCTTGACCTCAACTCGTCTTTTAATCTGAAGGACGGTTATCTTCGCTCCCACGTTAAGGGGAAGGTGTTCAAACTCGATCTCAAGCAGGTGAAAAAACAGAATGTCCTCGGAAACACGCAATCAGTTTTACAAGGTGTCGCGCTCGGAATTTTAAAGCGAAAAAATAGTGTGATTCCCGTCAGTTTTAAGATCAAGGGGCGCTTGAATGACCCCTCATTCAACACGGGCCGGGCCGTTACCGATGCCCTCATCGCGGGTGTCATCAATAAAATCACTAGCCTCGGCGGCACGACCAAGGACCTGGGCGGGCAGGTGGGCAATATTCTCAAGGGTGTTTTTGGGGGCGTGTTAGGTGCTCCGGCGCCGCCTTCGGAGCGGCCTCCGGCGATTTCTCCCGAATCCCGGGTGGCGCCCCAGCCGGCGCCGGAGCCCGCACTTCAGAAAAAGGCCCCGCTTACCCGCCGGCAGGAGCGCAAGAAGGGGGTCAAAGAAATCGAGAAAATCGGAAAAGACTTGCTGAGAGGCTTGTTTGGAGGCCGCTAGGCTGCTGGGTGGGGGTAGTGAGCCACCTAATTGGAGGCCACTCGGGCCTTGGCTACAAGTCCTGTGTTTCTCCACAAAATAGGTTTTTCCGTTCCTGATAGGGCTTTGGCACCATATTTTCATGATTTGTAAACAGATGTCTGTTTGTAAGCAATGTGATTTCCAAAGGTTTTCTTGTGATTCTTGAACAACTTTGCTAAGTTACGGATATCCTTTGCCCAAGGGATGTGCCCATAGCGTCTATGTGCGACATGTTGCAGTCAAGCATGGGGGAGTTGCTATGGGAAGGAGAGTTGCGTTATGCCAACTCGCCACTCGGGCGGGCCTTCAATCAACCCCATTTCAAACCGTGTCAATGAAGTTGCCGGGCTGATCATCATTTCCCTGGCGGTATTCGTTGCGCTCGCTCTTTGGTCATTTCATCCGAACGACCCTTCATGGAGTCACCGCGTGAGCCGGGGCTGGGCTGTCCGTAACCTCGGGGGCACGGTCGGGGCGTATCTCGCGGGCGAACTGGCGCAGATTCTGGGCACCTTCACCTTTCTCATACCGGTGGGCATCTTTGCCTGGGGCGTCAGAACTTTCACGGGTAATCGCTCGTGGTGGCCTGGTTGGCCGGGGCTCGGTTTCCTCATGATAATACTGAGCGGAGCTGGCTTGTTTTATAAATCTTTTCATGTTGATCCTCTTTTCGGAAAAAACATTCTGGCTGGTGGTCTAGTAGGATACGGCATGGCCGTTATTTTGGAGACCTACCTTGGCCGTGTGGGTAGCGGGGTTGTGCTCGCGGGGGCACTTTTGGCGTCGGTCGTTGCCACCACGGGGCTTTCCGTTGGGCAGGTGCTCTTTTACCTCTCGCGCGGCCCCCGCTGGGTATTGATAAGCTTCCTTCCCAGGGTGTCGGCGGCAATATTGGCCGGTATGGTTTGGGCGTATGCTGATACCAAGGATTTTTTTAGGAACGGCATTAAAAAGACCAAATTGAAAAAAGCAGCCAGGGAGGTCCGAAAATCCGGAACGTTCGTGAAGAATCTTTGCGATTCGTGGGCGAGCCCATTGAAGGCTGCCGTGGAGTTGGCAGGAGATAAGGGCAGCCATGATTCGAAGGCGGTTGCCGCCGGAGAGGCGCTGGATGAGGTGGAAGGGGAGCCTGGAGATGCAGTGAATCCGGCGGATAATGGCAACGCAAAGAGTGGCTGGAAGGAGAGTAGAAAGGAGGAACCTTCAACGGCAAGGGGCTCGCATCCAGAGCCCGCTTTCGGCACCTCCCTCGCCTCGGCTAATGATTCGGGGCCAGTGATTTTTCTGGGGCCGGCCGCAGAGCCAGCGCCTACCTCATCGGAAGTGAAAAATCTTTTGACCCCGGTGCTTGATGAGGCAACTGATGGTGCTGCAGTTTCCCTGATACCTGAGGAGCCTGTGAGCACTACCGAAAGACAAAGGGATGGGCTGGCGGTTGGCTCCTCGGATGAAGCGCATGAAGTGGTTTCTGGAAGCACACCGAGGATTACCTCTGAACCGGCGGTTGTCAGGGACGAGATGCCGGATGAGGGCAAGTTGGCAGTTGAAGGGATTCGTGTCGGGAGAAAAGATATCCATCACAACAGCGATTCAGTGGTGGTGGAGAAGGCGGCAGAGGAGCCGGAAGCCGAGATGCCGATGAGTATTCCTTCGCTCGATGCCAAGAATGAGTCTGACGATTTGAACGAGGGGGTATCGCTGAAAAAAGCGCTCCGTGGGCAAAAGGATGAGGGCGAGAAAAATGGTGTGAAAGTTCGTCATGCCGGTTCTAACGGTGAGTCGGACATCGTGCGAATTGAAGATGACGCAATCATCACAGCCGAGGCGCCTGCCGCGAAGAAATCTGCTTCCCGCAAGAGCGGGTACTTCGAATTGCCAAATCCTGCGGACATTTTCGCGGAGGTCAAGAGTTCCACGCTTATCGTGGACGAGGACGCCATCCGAACGAAATCCGCTCTTTTGGAGAAAACTCTTCGGGAATTTGGTGTCGAGGGCAAAGTCACCGAGGTCAAAACCGGCCCGGTCATCACAATTTATGAATTCGCCCCGGCGGCCGGGATCAAGGTGTCGAAAATCGCCTCGCTGTCGGACGATTTGGCGCGCTCTCTTTCCGCCATCAGTGTGCGTATCGTCGCGCCCATTCCGGGAACGAACGTTGTCGGCATCGAGGTGCCCAACGCCGAGCGCCGGGCGGTCCAGGTCCTGGAGTTAATCTCCTCAAAGGAGTTCGAGCAGGCCAGTGACAAGCTTACCCTCGGGCTTGGAAAGGATATTCTTGGCCGAACGGCGATTACCGATCTAGCAAAAATCCCCCATTTGCTTATTGCTGGATCGACTGGATCGGGGAAGAGCGTGGCGATGAATTTGATGATTTGCAGCCTCCTGGTTCGGTGCCATCCTCGCGAAGTCCGTTTCCTGATGATCGATCCCAAAATGCTCGAATTTTCCATCTACGAGGGGATACCCCACCTTCTCGTGCCCGTGGTGACTGACCCGAAGCGGGCGGCCTCTGCTCTTCGCGGCGTGGTGGTCGAAATGGAGCGCCGCTATCAGGTGATGAGCAACCTCGGGGTGCGGAACATAGACAGTTATAACAAGCTGGTTGCCGAGTCTCTCGGGCCGCGCGAGTCAAGTCGCCGCCGGAGTCAACATTTCTCCGAGGTCGAGGGGTTGGACGAGGACGGAAACTCTGATTTCATGCCCTATATCGTGGTGGTTATTGACGAGTTGGCGGATCTGATGATGACTTCAGGGAGAGAGGTCGAGGAGACCATGATACGGCTCGCACAAATGGCCCGGGCGGCGGGGATTCATCTCCTCGTGGCGACCCAGCGCCCCTCGGTGGACGTTCTTACTGGGATTATCAAGGCGAACTTTCCCTCGCGAATAGCGTTGCGCGTTGCCAGCCGCGTCGATTCACGGACGATACTCGACATGAATGGCGCCGAGCGTCTTCTCGGCAAGGGCGATATGCTTTTCGTCCCGCCTGGAACGAGTGCCCCGGTTCGTATTCATGGCGCATTTGTCTCCGAAGATGAAATTAGAAATCTCGTCGAGCATTGGAAAGAGCAAGGGCCCGCAGCTTTCCGTGAGGACCTTTTTGTTCAGGCCGAGTCGAAGGAAAGTGGTGGGGATGAGGGGGATCAGGAGTATGATGAGCGCTATGACGATGCCGTGGCGCTTGTGGCCAGGACGGGTGAAGCATCAATTTCACTCATTCAACGACATCTGCGCATCGGCTACAACCGTGCCGCTCGTTTAATAGAGCAGATGGAAACGGAAGGCGTTGTCGGGCCTGCTGAGGGGTCAAAACGGCGTCAGGTTATGATTCGAAATATTCCGAGTCCCGACGTGGAATCCATTGACGCAAGTTAATGAGTTTGCGTGCGCGACGATTCTGATGCCAATCCTATGATTTTCGCTGGGATATCCTGAATGGGCAGGACGAAATCGGCAGTTCCCAATTCGATGGCTCTTTTGGGGCATGCCAAAATCACTGAACTTTTCCTATCTTGTGCAATAGTTCGTGCCCCGGTCTTTTTAAATTACAATTATCCTCTGGCGCCATCCGGTCCCATGCCAGTCAGGGTCACGCCGATGGATTTATCCTGGGCGGCGGATAGCCACGGATTCAAACAAAATATCCACTGAAGGACGTCACCACCAATTTTCTCTTCTTGATGCATCTTGACCCGGTAGCCGTTTCCGGTGTCGTGGATAGTCCTGTGGTGGTTTCCTCTGGCTATCAGGTCCAGTCCCGAGCGAATTGGCGGGAAATGCCTTGAAAGTATCTTTTATGGCTTCCGTTTCGCCTGTAGAGCTTCCTATGGCGATAAGGCTTCTGGTGTCAGGTGAGTTTTTGAGGCGTGGAAGCGTAGACATTTCTCGAGCCATGCTTCTCCGTGTCACCCTGGCTTCGGCCGCATCACGTACTCGCTCGACAAGAATCTGCCTGAATTCGGATACGCCATGGCCTGGTATGCCCGCCGGTTTTCTGATGAAATCGACGGTGCCAAGTTCGAGAGAGGATAGAGTGGTCGCCGCGCCTTCCTGGGTGAAATAACTCACCATGACGACGGACGTTGGGTAGTCGCGCATGATTTTACCGAGGAAACTCAGGCCGTCGATGCTCGGCGTCTTGATGTCGAGTGTGATAACACTGGGCCGGAATTTCAAGATCATGCTGCTGGCCGAAGCAGTGTCTTACGCTCGTCCAAGCACTTCGAAATCGGGTTCTTTGTTCATAATCTCCGAAAGGAGATAGCGCCTTAAAGGGGAGTCGTCGACTATTAAGACGCGTATCTTTGTCGTCATTCGTTCATCTGGGTGTTTGTGCTGGCCTTTGGTAAAGGCCAATAGTGAGCGGGAAGTGACTTGTGCAACAATAATGGCGCTAACCTATAAAATCAAGCGATTCGGGGATAATATGAGTGGGGGGTGGCGAGAAACTGTATTTCTTATTCATCTTCAGTGGATTATATTGGGGCTAGAGGAAATATGTGGATTTCGGAGGACGCATGGCTGGTGAATCGATCCCGGAGAAACTAATTCAGGCTGCTGAGACGGATTTAGACTGCTATGAGCGTCTCCTAGTCATTTCTGCCCGTGAATTTTCTTCAATATCCGGCGAGGACATGGAGGAGCTTCCTAATATTCTGGATGCAAAAGAGGTGGTCATTCAGGAAATTCATGCTAACTCGGAGGTGTGTGCCCCCTTTTGGCCCGAGATTGACAACTGGCAGGGAGATGAGACCTTGCTCGATCAACTGGGCGATGCCGTGCAAAAGGTTCGTGAGGCCGTGTTGATGGTACAGCAGAGTGAGATGAGGCTCGCAGCGCTTGTAGCCACCCGCTCAAGGGAGGTTCGAGAAGCGATAGGTGTCATTTCGAAGAGTGGCAAGGCGCTGGATGCATATAAGCCCACAATGACTTATTCTCCTAGGTTCGTAGACCGAAATGAATAGGCTCGCTTTCGGCGGTTTTTCAGAAACTTGTCCCATGGATGTTGAATTCATTCCGCCCCTCCAGTAGATTCGATGTCTCGTAGGCTTCGATGTGGCGTGGTATCAAAATTACGTTTTTTTCCTGTTGCCCGGACTGGATATTATTGAGGGTTTAGTATGGTAGCTAACATATTGGATTTTACCGATCAGAATTTTGACTCTGATGTTTTGGGATCGGATCTACCCACCTTGGTTGATTTTTGGGCCGAGTGGTGTGCGCCTTGCAAAATGATCGCTCCTACCGTCGAGTCACTTGCCGATGAGTTTGACGGCAAACTGAAGGTAGGCAAGATGAACATTGACGAAAATCCTTCAACCCCGACTAAATTTGGCATTCGCGGCATTCCAACCTTGATTATTTTCAAGGGTGGGGAGGTGGTGGAGCAGATCGTCGGTGTCCGTTCAAAATCGGATTTGAAGGCTGCTATCGAAAAGTCTCTTTAAGAACTACTCTTTGTCTCACTGAGTGTTTCCTTGCCCGTTAGAGTGGTTTTGCACTCTCTGCCCATGCTTGCATTGGCGATATCCTAAATGGCCGATACTTATGGCTGGGCTAGTGAGGGTTTTTCTGATGTCGGTGGGCGTCGTCTCGCCTATTTAGTGGCGGGTGAAAAATCCACTCTTCCTTCCATTATTTTCGTTCATGGTGCCGCAGGTAGCCGAAAAAGTTGGTATCTCCTCCTCCATGACTTGCAAAAGCGAGGCCTACATGGAATCGCTCTTGAACTGCCGGGCCACGGGGCTTCTCCGGGGCCTGGCAGCCGTTCCATAGAAGATTATGCCGTGACCGTTAATTCATTCATCGAGGCAGGTGGTCTAGTGTCGCCGGTGATTGCGGGGCATTCGATGGGTGGTGGTGTCGCGCTGACATGCGGCTTGTCGAACCAAGAACGGTTGGGTGGTCTCATTCTCATAGGAACGGGGGCCCGCCTTCGGGTGAGCGAAAACATCTTGGATGGGATTTTGTCGGATTTCTCCCCGACGGTTACCTCTATTGCTGGAGCCCTCTTTTCGCCCGGCGCACTTCCAGCGCTTATGGAGGAGGGCAGGCGACAGTTGTTGGAGTGTCCCGCCGAGATTATGCACGGGGATTTTAGCGCCTGCGATGAATACAGCGTAATGGACAACCTGGCGGGGATCGAACTGCCTGCTCTGGTGTTATGCGGAACGAATGACCTTCTCACTCCCCCCAAATATTCCCAGTTTTTGTACGAGAATATGCCGGCGGCCTCGCTTGAGATGATTGAGGATGCCGGCCATATGGTCATGCTCGAGCAACCTGGCCGGGTGGGTGAATCAATCCATCGTTTTGTCCGTTCTCTATGAAATAGTGGATTTTCTATCCCAGAGGGTCAGTTATTGAGCATAGATGTCGGTCTTAAGGCATACGGTATTTTTGGGGGCGGTGTTTTCACGCTTGGGTGGTCGGCTATTTCGATTCGTTTCGCCGAAGCGCCCCGGCTTGTTATCGCCGCCTATCGAATGCTGGGCGCCATGGTGCTGGGCCCTGGCGCATATACCGCCGGGCAAAATCGCGCTCTCGATACTCGGCGAGCCTGTCGTCGCGACAGCGCTGGCCTGGTGGTTGCTGTCCAAGCCTCTGGGAGGCTTGCGGGCGCCCGCCTCATGGATCTTGGCAGGCATCGCCTGAGGAGTCGCCAGAGGTGCTGCCAGCCGGAGAAAATCCGGTATTTAATCTCGTTGACTTGGCGTAATGAATTCGATAAGATAGATAATTCAATAGGTTTTGGTGTTTTTATAACCTTTTCAGACGACCTTGGGACGCCCCCGGCGGAGGATGAGCCATGAATGATGGCCCCACGGATCCAATCAGAAAGCATAGCAGTGAAGTAAGTAGTATCACCGAACTCGTGAAAGTTTCCGAGGAGGAGCGCAACCGCCTTGAAAAGGCGATGGATTTGCTCACCCTTCGCGCCGAGGAACTCACGTCCAAGCGCAGTGTTCTCGATGAGGTGGGCACCCGTATCGCGGATCTCGAAAGCCGCCTTGTCAAAACTGAAAAGAAAAGCGAGGCTTTTGGGAAAATTGACGTCAGGATTGCCGAGTCCGAACGCCATTTTCTAAAGCTCGATGATTCCGTCCGTAAGACCAAGATGGATATCGACGGGCTAAATGTCCTCTCCGAGCATGTCCTCGCCAAGACGCGCAGCCTCAATCTCCAGCGCGAAGTCGTCGAGAAGTCCAACGAGGAAGCGGGTAAACTCAATGTGCTCCTCTGGGAGATGGAATCAAAGATCAAGAACCTCCAAGAGGAAAATAAGCTGGTCAGTCGCACAGAGAAAAGTGTGGCCAAGCTTGAGGGAATCTACGATAATGTCCGCACGAAAATAGACGATGCCTTCAAGCTTCCTGACATCATCGCGGAGGTAAACCTCAAGGTCGTCCAGTTCAACCAGTTTTCCCAGAATATGGACGAAAAGCTTCTACAGGTGGATCGGGAAAAGCTTGTGTTTGAGAATTTCTCGAAGCGAAGCACCAATTTCAGGCGCTCGATCAATGAGATGGAACAATCCCTTAACGAACTTAACGAGCGCACATCCCAGGTCGAAACGTTGCGTGGCGAACTCGACATGGTGAAGCCTGCCCTCGAGAGCATGCGCATCGAGAGCCAAAACATCCTGTCCAAGAATGACGCCCTTCTCAGGACCAGCGAGCGGATTCAGTCACTTGAAGATCAAAATGAGAATCTTCAGCAGGGGATTCTGCGTGTGCGCGAGGAACGGCGGGAGGTCGAGGAAGTCTGGGAGAATGTTCATTCGCTGCGCGATTTCTTGGCGAACGAGGTGGAACGCAGGGCCGAGCGACTCAAGCGCGAGCTGGATGAATCCTCCACCCTTCGGCGGATGATCCAGGATTATCACGTCAGCGTCCGTGAATTACGTGAGAAACTCGACACAATCCCCGAAGGTATTAAAGTCGCCGAGGAGGCAAGTCAAATCGCGACACAGATTAACGAAATTGACGAATCTCTCAGGCAAAAATTGGAAGATACCCAGAACCGCGTCCGCATCGTGGAGCACGTCGAAGAGCGCATCGAGCAGCTGTCCTCGAACATCGTTCATCTTGACGACAAGATTGAAAAACAGTTTGAGCGGCGGGGCGAAGTCGAGCGCATGGAAAAACGACTTGAAGCGCTTAAGTATTTTGTCGAGGAATCAGACCTTAAAATC
>Ga0115002_10004841_pt1 | contig 16103 bp, 15 predicted proteins | sample ArcticOcean_MG_C_8_FD_89576 | JGI IMG/M metagenome (GOLD analysis project Ga0115002, IMG submission 89576) | Marine microbial communities from western Arctic Ocean - ArcticOcean_MG_CB11_86 | ecosystem: Environmental > Aquatic > Marine > Oceanic | place: Arctic Ocean: Canada Basin | collected... | reverse complement strand
TAGATGAGCTGCTCGCAGATCCAAAAAAAGCACCCCTCAAAGCTGCTAATAAATATAGGGAACTACAAAAAAAGTAATTTATTTATTGTTGCTTATAATTTGAAATATTTTCCCTTCCAATTCCTCCATAAGCTCTGGATTATCTTTTAAAAGAACTTTAATAGAATCTCTTCCTTGACCGAGTTTAGTTCCTCCGTAACTAAACCAAGATCCACTTTTTTCTATAATTTCATACTCGACCCCAAGGTCTAAGATTTCTCCTGTTTTTGAAATTCCTTCTCCATACATAATATCAAATTCTGCTGTTTTAAAAGGGGGGGTAACTTTATTTTTAACAACTTTTACTCTTGTTTTATTCCCTAAAACAGCACCTTCTGAATCCTTTATTTGAGTTGACCTTCTAATATCTAACCTAACAGATGCATAAAATTTTAATGCATTCCCTCCTGTTGTAGTTTCAGGGTTACCAAACATAACACCTATTTTTTCTCTTAACTGATTCAGAAAAAAAACTGTACAATTTGTTTTACTGATAGAAGCTGTTAACTTTCTCATTGCTTGAGACATTAATCTCGCATGTAAACCCATTTTAGAATCCCCCATTTCTCCTTCAATTTCACTTCTTGGAGTTAGCGCTGCAACAGAATCAATTACCACTGCGTCAAGTGCTCCAGAACGAATTAAATTATCTACAATTTCTAGAGCTTGTTCTCCATTATCTGGTTGAGAAATTACAAGTTCAGCTAAATCAACACCTAGCTTTTCAGCATAAAACCGGTCAAATGCATGTTCAGCATCAATAAATGCAGCAATGCCTCCACTTTTTTGACACTCAGCTATAGCATGTAATGCAAGTGTAGTTTTCCCTGAAGATTCTGGACCGTATATTTCAACTACTCTCCCTTTAGGATAACCTCCCACACCCATTGCCAGATTCAATCCTATTGAACCCGAAGAAATAGCCTCTACCTTTTGTATAGTTTGATCCCCCAGCTTCATAACAGAACCTTTTCCATAGGTTTTGTCTAATTTATCTAACGTTAATTTAAGAGCTTTTAGTCTTGAATCTTTGTCTGCCATATTGATGCCTTTGTCACTAAAGTAATATTTTTTATATTTATATTTTATGAAACTATGAGAAAGATATTAATAATTTTAAGTCTTACACTAAGTGTAAATATTTCAGCTCAGGATATTCTATCCTTAAAAGATCGTGCAGAGTTTATTAACGAACTTCAGCAGGACAGGTTCAATAATTTATTGCCATCATTGATGAAAAAAACTAGCATTGATATGTGGGTTCTTATTACTAGAGAATATAATGAAGATCCAATAATCAAAACAATGCTACCTCCTAAATGGTTAAACGCGAGGAGAACTACTATTTTAGTTTTTTCAAGAGACTCTAAAACTAATGAGTTTAAATCAGTTGCAATTACCAGATATCCTTTTGGAGACAATATCCCTTCGATTTGGGATAAAGACAAGCAACCTAATCAATGGAAAGCATTAAGGGACTATATCGTTAGTCAAGATCCCAGTAAGATTGGTATAAACTCATCAAGTTATGAGTCTTTAGCAGATGGCCTTAGTAAATATCATTATGACCAACTTTATAATGTCCTGCCAAATAAATACAGGAATAGAATTGTTTCAGCAGAAGATCTTGCAATTGCATGGATCGAGACAAGAACTGCAATGGAAATGACCGTTTATTCCCATTTAGTTGAAATAAGTCATGCAATAATTAGAGAAGCTTTTTCAACAAAAGTAATTACTCCTGGCATTACCACTACCGACGATGTTGTTTGGTGGATGCGTGAAAAGGTTATTGATCTAGGGCTTGACACATGGTTCCACCCTAGTGTTGATGTTCAAAGAAAAGATGCTAGTGATTTATATGCATTTGACAATAAATCAAAATTTGATAGAATACAACCAGGAGATTTGCTTCACTGTGATTTTGGTATTTCATATCTAACTCTAAATACAGATTGTCAAGAATTAGGATATGTACTAAAACCTGGAGAAACTAGTGCTCCAGATTTTTTAGTTAATGCATTAAAAGAGGGGAATAGGGTACAGGATATTTTTACAAATAATTTTGCACTGGGTGTTACAGGAAATGAAATATTAAGAAAGTCTTTAAAGCAAGGCAAATCAGAAGGACTAAGACCATCAATATACACTCATCCACTTGGAACCTATGGACATTCTGCTGGAACAACTCTTGGTATGTGGGATTCACAAGGTGGTGTTCCACTAACTGGAGATTATCCTCTTCAACATAACACAACTTATGCAATAGAATTAAATACAACAGTTTATATTCCAGAGTGGAAAAAAGATATAAGAATCATGTTGGAGGTTCCAGGCTTTTTTGGCAAAGACGGGTTCAGATATATTAACGGTCGACAAACAGAATTGCTTTTAGTTGGTCCAAAACAAGAGGGTTTGAATGACTGAAAGGGTTAAGGTCATTAAAAAGTTGTAATTTTGCATTCTATATTAGTATAGCATGCAACTGTACAATAAACATAGTGCTGAAGAGCGCGCCAGAATAATTGATGAAAATTCTCAAGAAAGAATAACGCTATCTTTTTATAAGTATTTTAAGCTTGGAAATCCAAATCTGTTTAGAGACCACCTTTTTATTGTTTGGTCTAAGCTAGATGTTCTGGGAAGAATATATGTTGCTAAAGAAGGGATAAATGCACAACTATCTATCCCAAAAGAAAACTACAATAAATTCCAGGAGTCTCTAAAAAGTTTAACTCCACTTAATGAAATAAGACTAAATGTAGCAATTGAACAATACAGTAAATCATTTTTAAAGCTGACAATTAAGGTTAGAGAAAAAATTGTGGCAGATGGGTTAGATGACAAATCGTTTGATGTTACAAATATTGGTGATCATTTAAATGCGGAACAATTTAATCAGATGTTAAATGAGGATAACACAGTATGTATTGATATGAGAAATCATTATGAAAGTGAAATAGGATTTTTTAGGAGAGCTATTAAGCCTGACGTTGACACATTTCGAAAATCGCTTCAAGTGATTGATGACCAATTAGAAAAAAATGGTAAAGACAAGAATTACTTAACGTATTGTACTGGAGGGATAAGATGTGAGAAAGCAAGTGCCTATTTGAAACACAAAGGAATACAAAATGTATTTCAACTAGAAGGAGGAATTATAGAATATACCAGACAGGTAAAACAGAATAAACTGGAAAATAATTTTTTAGGCAAAAATTTTGTTTTTGATGAAAGGAAAAGTGAAAGAATATCAGATGAGATTGTCTCTAGTTGTCACCAATGTGGAGCGCCTGCGGACACTCATGTAAATTGCACAAACGAGGCTTGTCACCTATTGTTTATTCAATGTAAAAATTGTCAAGAAAAAATGAACACCTGTTGTTCGGATGATTGCAACAAAACAATTCAACTTTCGTATCAAGAGCAGAAAGAGCTCAGAAAAGGAAAACAGAATAGTAATAAAATTTTTAAAAAGGGAAGAGCCGGTCACATTAAATTGAATCAATACTAATAGGAATGAAAAAGAGACGTTTAATAAAAATATACTGGATACTATTGCTGTCAGGAATAATCTCATTTTTCTTCTTATTTATTTTAACCGGGAATGGCTATTTTGGAGAAATGCCAGAATTTGAACAGTTAGAAAACCCAAACACAAATTTGGCAACTCAAATTATTTCATCAGATGGGGAGATCTTGGGAAAATATTATTTTAATGACAATAGAACCCCTATTACATATAAAGAACTTCCTTCAAACCTAGTTAACGCTCTTATTGCAACTGAAGATGAAAGATTCTATTCTCACCCAGGTATTGATGTGAGATCTACACTAAGGGCAATTGTTTTTTTAAATAAAAGAGGAGGAGCTAGTACAATTTCACAACAGCTTGCAAGGCAATTGTTTGTTGGAGTGAGATCTAGAAGTTTTGCACAAGCAATATTACAAAAAGCAAAGGAATGGGTTTTAGCATTACAAATTGAAAAAAGGTATACAAAGAATGAGATTATAGCAATGTATCTTAATATATATGATTTTGGGAATAATGCAGATGGCGTTAGGTCTGCTTCTAAAATTTATTTAAACAAGACTCCCGATAGTCTTCTTATAGAAGATGCAGCAATGTTGGTTGGAATGCTTAAAAATTCATCATTATATAACCCTCTTAGACGACCTGAGTTAGTTTTAGAGAGAAGAAATGTTGTGTTTCAACAAATGTTTAGAAACGAGATGATTTCAACAAATGAATTAGATTCATTAGTTCAGCTTCCATTAAATGTAGATTATTCTCCTGAGTCTCACAGAGAAGGTTTAGCAACTTATTTTAGAGCATACCTCCAGGAGTTTATGAATCAGTGGCTAAGAGAAAACATAAGAGAGGATGGATCCAAATATAATTTATACAGAGACGGACTACGAATATATACAACAATTGATTCTAGGTTACAAGAAATTGCAGAACAATCTATGGATGACCATATGAAAAATTTACAGTCTGAGTTCTTTGCTCAGAATAAAGAACCCGATTCATTAAATCCGACTCCTCCTTTTCGAGATTTAAGAGAAGGTCAGGTTGATACTTTAATTAAATTATCTGCAATGAGATCAGAAAGATGGAGAAAGATGAGGTTAAGTGGAAATAGTGATGATAAAATTTGGGAGTCTTTCCAATTAGAAACACCAATGAAAGTTTTTTCATGGAAAGGAGAAATAGATACTATTATGAAACCTGTTGATTCAATACGTTATTATAAATATTTCTTAAGATCATCTTTAATGTCTATGGAACCACAAACCGGACATGTTAAAGCTTGGGTTGGAGGATTTGATTTTAAACATTTTCAATATGACCAGGTAAAACAAGGAAGAAGGCAGATTGGATCAACAGTTAAGCCTTTTCTTTATGCTACAGCTATTGATCAGTTGAAATTGTCCCCGTGCCATACCTTGCCTGATGCTCTTTATTGTATTGAGCCAATGAAGCATGGTAATATTGACGCTTGGTGTCCAAAAAACTCAAGTAATAAATATGGTCAAACCAGAAACTTAAAAAATGCATTAGCAAATTCAATTAATACTGTTAGCGCAAGGCTTATGGATCAAGTAGGACCAAAACCTGTTGTAACTTTAATGAAGAAGATGGGAATTAAGTCTTATCTGCCAGAGGTGCCTTCAATAGCTCTTGGGACCCCTGACATTAGTCTATATGAATTGGTAGGAGCGTATAGTACATTTGTAAATAAGGGAATATATGTAGAGCCTATCTTTATTACTAGAATTGAAGATAAAAATGGAACCCCTCTTTTTGAGGTAATTCCTGAAACTAGAGATGTATTAAGTGAAGAAGTGGCATATGTTACTCTTAATTTATTGGAAGGGGTAACAAACTATGGTTCTGGAGGAAGGTTACGACATGCAGGTCTTGAAGAATCTAATTACATATATAAAAATATTATAACAGGATATCCATATGTTTTCGAAAATGCAATTGCTGGTAAAACTGGGACGACTCAAAATCAAAGTGATGGTTGGTTTATGGGGATGGTGCCAAATTTAGTTACTGGAGTTTGGGTTGGAGGAGAAGATCGTTCAGTTCACTTTGAGGATATTGCTTTTGGTCAAGGAGCTACAATGGCATTGCCAATATGGGCGCAATATATGAAAAACGCGTATTTACATGAGGACCTTAATATTTCATCTGAAGATTTTCCAGTACCAGAATTTGTTTCTATTCCACTTGATTGTGCAAGTTTAAGAATTGACAGTGAAGATGAAAATAAGGATCTTAAAAAATTAGGGTTTTAAAGTAACACTTTTTCATAACAATGAAATGGACGGTCACTTTGCATTGGGAAAAAAACATCTCCTAGCTGAGTGTATCCCCGAGAGCTATAAAATTTATTATTTCTCTGATTTAAACTGAATGTGTCTAATCGAATAGAAATGAAATTATTCTCAACAGCAAAGGATTCAGCAAAATTCATTAATTTGCTTCCATTCCCATTTTTTTGAAAACGAGGATCTACAGCTAATCGATGTAAGTATAAGTTTTTAGAATCTTTAGTTAACCATTGTACATCTTTATATACGTCATCTTTAAAAGCAGTTAGCATAATACAGCCTATGATTTGCTTATTCTTTTCGAGAACATACAATGAGTCTGAATCTATATCATTTTTAAAAAGCTCTTTCGAAGGGTATTTTTCATTCCATTGAAAAACACTATAGTTAGCCATATCAATAGCGCATGCTTCCGCTATTTTTTTTATATCATCAAGATCTTTACTTATTGCTTGCCGAATATTCATATTATATGATCAATAATATATAATTAACTTTGATATAAATTTAAAATAATTGCCCTTAAAAAATATTTTATTACCAAAAAAATTTTACCTAGCCGTTCTGCTTACAAATTTTTTATATAGTCAAAATACAATGAACCTTGACGTAGATAATGATCTATATTTTGCAAAAGATTTTTATTATTCAAGTGGTATTTTTTTGACATATTCAAAATTTGCTAAATCAAAAAACGAGAAAGCACTAATTAATCATTTTACAATAGGTCAGGAAATTTATACTCCATCTAGTCAGTTCTTTAGAAAGGATGAGGCAGACCCAAGAAAATATGATTATCCATATAGCGGATGGTTGTTTTTTAAATATAAAAATCAAAGAGCTTTAACAGATACTAGCAGTTTATCTTTATCTGGAAAGTTAGGGATAACGGGATCAGCATCTTTAGCAAAGGGCATGCAAAATCTATATCATCGATTAGCTCTTAACCTTCCAGACCTTTTATGGAATGCTCAAATGCCTCAAGAGGTTCACCTTAATTTTTTAATCAATTACTTCAAAGGATTTAATGTGGAGGAAAATGTTAACCTTGAAACAAAATTGTTTTCTGAAGTGGGAACTTATCAAATAAAAATGGGCTTGGATGTTGGAATTATGATAGGGCTTCTAGATTCATTTCACTTTTTTGATAATATCATTAACATGAAACAAAATAAATTATCTTTTTATCTTGGAACCAGACAAGAATATTACTTTCATGATTTCAATATAGAGGGAAGTCTTTTTAATGATAACGCACCTCTTACTATGAAGTCTAAAAAATATCGAAATACAATTCAAGTAGGATTATTACAGAGATTAAATAAGTTTCAAATCTTAACAACTTTTAATTCAATGTCTCAAGATAACTACAAACAAAGATTCCAAAGGCACCCATACTTAAAAATCAGCATAACATATCTTTTAGATTAATTTAAATTTTAACTTTTTTTTAAAAAAATCGCTCCAGATTAAAATGTAAATTTAATTGGTGATTATAAAGACGCTTCTAAATTATTGTTTAGTCCTTATTTAGCTAGGTTAATTTTGAATTTTTGTTAATTGGTTTTAATAGAAGCGTTTTTATCTCACCACAATTTTAAAAAGCATGGGATGTCCGCTGCCTTCATCTTCAGAAGTAATCCAAAATTCTTTTTCATTTATAATCTTAATTGATTCCATTTGAGATTTGTCAATTGGAATTTTAAACTTATCAAATCTATTTGCTTTAAGAGGATCAAAGTCTCTAAATAAAATTATGTATTGATTCCCATCGGAATCATAGCTTATAAGAGCTAAAAGACCAATGCTACTATTATAATCAGCGCCAGTAATTAATGCGTTTACATTAAATGTATTATTAGGTAAAAGAGAGCCACCATTAGGGGGAATAAGATATAAATCAGTATTAAAAGATTCTCTATCTTTAGAGAAAAGAGCTATAACATCATTAATGATTGTTAGGCCTTCAGCATCAAATTTGTGATGGAGGCTTGGGAAAAAAGACTCTTGTTGTTGGTAGGAGAAATTTATAACATCAAAAGCTTGAAAACTGTTGTTCGGATCAACTTTAATAATTCTAAGATCTTTTCTATTGCCAAAGTTGTTTCCGGTATCGGCAATATAAAGATACTGTCCATCTTGCGCTATGTCTTCCCAATCTTCATTTGTTAAATTAGAGTCAGAGGATTTATTAATATTATATTCTTGAAGAATTACCCCATCTTCATTAAATTCATATAAAACAGGATCTCCTCCAGAATCATTGTGAGTGATAAAATTATTATTTACTATTTCTAGTCCCGAAGTCTCGTTTATCTCTTTAGGGAGCTTAATTGTAGAAACAATTTCAGCTTCACTAAATTCTTCTATTGTTTTTTGATTACATGAAGTAAAAATCAAAAATGAGATAAGGGTTAATTTTTTCATAATGGAAATCTATTTTTTAGATTTTTTCTTTTTCTTTTTCTTTTTGACTTTTTTTGGTTTGACTTTTTTTGGTGCCCAAAGATTTCTCCCACTATTTATCTTTTCAGGATTAACATTTGTTTTAACAATAATTACTCCTCCAGCGCCCTCACTCCCATATTTGTTTGTTGCTGCTAAACCCTTTAAAACTTCTACATATTTTACTTGATTTACATTTAGAGTTGGTGGGTTAGGGTATATAATCCCATCAATTTCCCATAAAACTTGATTGCCAGAGGTTTTGAAAGACTGTCTCCCTCTTAGAGCAATATTACCGTTACCATATTTATCAGTAATTTTTCTAGCTCCAGGAATTCGGTTTGCAAGTGCATCAACAAGTGTTTGAGAAGAAACTATTTTAGAATTTTTAATCACTGATCCTTTTTCATTAGTTTGTGATTGAACTTTCGCCAGTCCTGTTAAAAATATTAAAAGTATACTCAGATAAATTCTCATAAAATTAATTTTTTAGTTGATCTTCTTTTTTCTTTTTTTTGTTGCAGTTCTCCACAAGTTTTTAGGGGAGTTGATTAGATCATCATAATCTGCACCAACAGCGGTTTTAACAATAATTACTCCTGCAGCTCCTTCACTTCCATACTTATTGGCTGCAGCAATCCCTTTAATAATTTCTACGTATTTAACTTGATGGATTCCGATCATAGGAGCAGTTGAATACAATACCCCATCAATATCCCATAAAACTTCATCGCCAGCGGTTTGAACAGAATTCCTACCCCTTAATGCAATACTAGCATTCCCATATTTATCACTAATTTTTCTTGCACTTGGAACTTTTCTAACTATCGAGGCAACAAGTCCAACAGGGGAACCAGTTGCATCTTGGTTTGACCCAATTATTCCATATTCAAAAGAATTTATGCCTGCAGCATAATTTCTAGTTCCACGATTCGACGGTGTATACCCATGGTATTGAGAAAAAGATTCAAGCGTAACCATAATGAAAAATATAGATAAACACAGTTTCATTTGTTAAGAGATTAAGTGCTAGTCGAATATAGCGAAATATTTCATTTTTATTTATACATTAGTAAGCTATGTCAAAAAAATGGATAAATCTTGATCAAGTTTATTTTCCACCTGGAGTAAGTTCAGTTTATTTTCAAGGGAGAAGAATCTCAAAACGTGACATTCAAATTGATCAAAACTTTAGAGAGATTATGTCTAAAAAGTATAATCTTAAAACACTCCCAGATCATATAGATTATCTTCCCAGGAAAAAGGCAGCTGAATATTTAAATGTTAGTGAAAGCACACTAATAAGGTATCATCTTGATGGTAAATTAAAATGGATAACAAGAAGAAATAGAACACCAATCTATATTAGAGAAGAATTAGATGCTTATAAGAAAAAGAGTAGTTCAGTAAAATAGTTATCTTAGAGTATTATCTAGTAAATGATAATAAAATTTCACAAAGTAAACTTAAAGAAAAAGTTCCCGCTACAAATCAGTAGAGGTGTTCATTCTGAGTCACAAAATGTCTTTATTGAACTTATTGAAGATGGCATTACAGCATGGGGGGAGTCTGCTCCAGGTAAAGCTGAGGGAGCGTCTTCTGCAATTCAAGTAGAAGAGTCTCTTGTGAAGCTAATAGATGAGGGAATTGAAGGGTTGTCTATTTATGATGTTTATCAAAAAGGTAAGGAATTGAAAACTCCACCATGTGCCTTGGCAGCTTTGGATATTGCATTATGGGATTTAAAAGCAAAGAAAGCGAACCTCCAATTAAATGATTTATTAGGGATTCCTAAACCGTCGGGCCCAACTTCAATAACTGTTGGAATTAATCCCCCTGAAGTTGTTAAAAAAAGGGTTGAGCTAATACTTAAAAACAAACAAGTTAGGGCTCTTAAAATTAAATTAGGCTCACCAAATGGTATTGATTACGATAAAGAGATTTATTCTCAGCTTCTAGAAAGTACCAAGTCATCAAAAATTTCAATTAGAGTTGATGCAAATGGTGGCTGGACTCTTGATGATGCTAAAGAAATGATCAAATGGTTGTCTGAAAGAAATGCGGAATACATTGAACAGCCTCTTGCAGAGGGTAATGAAGACCAATTAAAATTTTTATTTAAAGGAAGGAGTTTGCCAATATTTGTAGATGAGTCATGTAGGTTTTCAGAAGATGTCCCTAGGCTAGCAAACTTTGTTGATGGGGTTAACCTAAAATTAATGAAATGTGGAGGCATCACTGAAGCTTTAAGAATTTTAAATACAGCGAGATCATTTGGATTAAAAACTATGATAGGGTGTATGAGTGAATCCTCAGTCAGTATTTCAGCTGGGGCATCGCTTACTGGAATAATTGATTATGTTGACCTTGATTCTCACTATAATTTATCTCCAGATCCAAGTTCAGGAGCGGTTATGATTAATGGAGTAACTATGACTAACAATGGCGATGGTCATGGTGCAAGCTTAAATATTGAAAACTATGTTTAACAATAAAGATAAGGTGGCAATTTGGATGGAAGGCAGCCTAGATGATGATTATGGGAAGATGGGAATTAGCGCAATGAGATACCTTGAGAATGAGATTGTATGTGTAATAGACAGCACTCATTCTGGAAAAGTTGTTTCAGAAGTTTCACCTATAATTAAGAAGGATATTTTAATAGTGGATTCTCTTGAAAAATCTAAATCAATGGGAGCATCAGTTCTTTTATTGGGTGTGCTAACTTCAGGAGGAGTTCTTCCAGATCACTGGGAGGAAACAATAATAAAAGCCTTAAAATTAGGCCTATCATTAATTAATGGTCTTCATGTAAATCTAAATGATAAATATTCAAGCTATATAGTTGATAAGGCTAATCAGTGGATATGGGACACAAGAACTCCTCAGTTTATACCAAAAATTGGTTCTGGAGAAACCCTTAAATTAAATAACAAGAGAGTTTTAATGATTGGAACTGATATGGCAGCAGGAAAAATGACTACAGGTTTGGAGCTATATTCTTATCTAAAAAATAAAAACATTAATGTGGGGTTTGTTGCAACTGGTCAGACTGGTATAATGATAAGAGGGAAAGGAATACCTCTTGATGCGTATAAGTTAGATTATGCTTGTGGAGCAGTTCAGCATGCAGTTATGGAAGAAAAAGATAAAGATGTTATTATAGTAGAGGGGCAAGGATCAATTCTGCACCCTGGAAGTACTGCCACGCTTCCACTTATGCGGGGAACTTGTCCTACTCATATGATCCTATGTCACCTTGCCCACAATAACACATTACGATCTCCCAAGTGGGTAAAAGTCCCTAATCTTTTAAGTTTTATTAAACTAAATGAAGAGCTTGCAAATGTTTTTGGGACATATGCTAATTCTAAAGTTGTAGGGGTTTCTTTAAATACAGCTGGATTAAATGACAATGAAGCAAAAAACTATATTTCAAAAGTTGAAAAAGAAACAGGTTTGCCAGCTGCTGATGTTATCAGATTTGGCGACGAGAAAATATTTGAGAAAATAATAGAATAATTATTTACAATGATGATCAGCGGCTCTAGTAGCAATTTGACTATTTGGTTTAACATTAACCTTATAGCCTAAAGAATTAGCCCAACCCTTTGTAGCAGAAATTAATTTATTGGATTTATATGCTTCGTCTGAATTATAGTCCATGTCTATCTCAACCTTGACGCTTATTTGCTTTGTTAGCCATTCCGCGACCATTATACTATGTTCAGCCTCTAGCCAAAGACGTTTCCACATATCATCAATGATTGTAACAGATGACTTACTTAAAATATAATGAACTCCTCGAGTTCCAAGTCTGTATGCAATTACACTTGCATAATGCGTTTTTTTACCAACGTTTTGGGAGTCTGATCCCACATGAATTTCAACAGAGGGAAAATTTTTGATAATAGATAAAGTATGATTAACAGGGTCAATATTGTTTCCTTTAATATCCTTAAATAATCTCATGCTCTAAAATAAATATTATTTGTAAATTACAGCTTGTAACAAACAATTAAACTATCAACTAATGAAAAAATTTCTTCCAATTTTATTATTGACTCTTTCAGCCTTTACGCTTCACTCTCAAAGTGTAAATAAATTAAAAAAAGAATTATTGAATTCTCTTGAACAAAAATCATCTGCTTTAATATCTGTTAGCGATAAAATATGGGAGGCAGCAGAAGTTGCATTTAGAGAGGAGAAATCAGCAGAATATTTAATACAGTATGCAGAGGAGAATGGATTAAAAGTTGAGAAAGGTTTAGCTGGTTTGCCAACTGCTTTTACGGCAACATATGGAGAGGGAAAACCTGTAATTGGAATTATTGGAGAATTTGATGCTTTACCTGGTCTGTCTCAGACATCAGTTCCATATAGAAATGAATTGGTTGCAGGTGGTGCTGGTCATGGATGTGGACATAACCTTTTTGGAACTGCCAGTTTAGGTGCTGCTATTGCTATAAAGGAGTTAATTGAAAAAGGAGCCTTAACAGGTACTGTTAAATTTTTTGGGACCCCAGCTGAGGAGAAATTTTTTGGAAAACTTTGGATGATAAGAGAAGGTATATTTGATGATTCAGATATTATTATGGACTGGCATCCAGGAGATAATACTGAAGCAAATGTCCAGCCATCATTAGCTCTAGTTGATTTTATGGTTGAATTCACTGGGCAATCTGCTCATGCCTCTGCTGACCCATGGAATGCAAGGAGTGCTTCGGATGCTTTAGAATTATATACTCATGGAATTAATGCATATAGAGAACATGTTAAACCTTCAGTAAGAATGCACTATCATATTCAAGATGCAGGACAAGTTGTTAATGTTGTCCCAGATTATTCAAGAATTTGGGTTAGAGTAAGAGATATAACAAAAGAAGGTTTAGCGCCTGTTTATGATCAGGTTAGAAAAATGGCTGGGGGTGCTGCGATAATGGCAAATGTTGATCATAAAATCTCTTTAATTTCAGGAATTCATGATCTTCTGCCAAATCGAACAGGTGGAGCGGTTATGCAAAAAAATCTTGAAGCTCTTGGTGATATTCAGTACTCACAGGAAGAAATTGATTTTGCTATTGAAATGCAAAAAGCTAATGGGAAACCTACATTAGGTATTGATGGAAAAATTAGACCATTAAGAGAAACACTTGAAAGTCCTGGAGGAGGTTCTACCGATGTTGGAGATGTGAGTTATAATGTTCCAGTAGTTAGTTTAGCAGCGACAACAGCACCTAAAGGTGTTCCATGGCATTCTTGGTCAGTAGTTGCAAGCTCAGGGATGTCTATAGGACACAAAGGAATGCTTCATGCAGCAAAAGCTCTCGGAATGACAATGATTGATATATTTAAGGATAAAAAATTGAGAGAGGAAATAAAGAAAGAATTTGATGATAGAATTGGTGAATATGAGTATGACCCATATTTAGATCCAGGCCCACCCCCTATAGATTATGTTGATTAAATCCAAGATCTTTCTTTCATTTCCTTTGTAATATGCTTTCCGAGATAAAGTATAGCGATCATATTAGGAATTGCCATTAGAGCAAAAGCAATATCAATAATCCCAATTACAATCTCAACTGTTGCTAATGCTGAAAATATTATTGCTATTATATATATAATATTGTAATACTTCCCTTTTTCAGGCTTTGTTAAAAACCCATAGCATTTTACACCATAATATGAATATGTTAATAGGGTTGAAATTCCAAAAACGGAGATCATGAAAATTAGCAAATAGTCGCCGAATCCAAAAAATAATCGTCTAAACGCTTCAAGAGTTAATACAATTCCATTTAGTTCTTGAACTTCATAAGCACCACTGATAATTATAATTAAACCTGTTATTGTACAAATAAGAATTGTATCTAATAGTGGCCCCAACATAGCCACTAATCCTTCATCAGTACTTCTTGTAGTAGTTGATTGTCCATGATAAATTGGAGCCAGCCCAACACCACTTTCACTAGAAAAAACTGCTCGTTTTATACCTATTAATATAAGGCCCCAAAAACCACCGACTACTGCAGAGTTAAAGTCAAAGGCATTTACAAAAATTAATTTAAATGTTGACGGAACTATTGAATAATTAGAAATTAAAATAAAAAGACCAATTAAAAAATAAACCACAACCATAAATGGAACTAAACCAGATGTTATTTTCACAATTGATTTTAATCCACCAAAAATAACTAGTGAAGTTAAAATTGTTAGAGAGATTCCGATAATTAATTTCCACCAAAAATCTCCTAGATCAATCAATTGGTTGGGGTTAAGAACATCAATATATGATTGTGTAAGTTGATTAGCAGTAAAAGCAGGAAGTACTCCAAAAAGTCCAGCAATAGAAAACCATATCGCAAGAGTTTTTCCATATTTTTTTATCCCAGTTTTCATATAATACATCGGTCCAGCTAATGGTTCTTTGTAGCTTTCATTATCTCTCATTTTTATAGAGAGAGAACAAGAATAAAATTTAATGATTGATCCAACAATCGCAGTTATCCACATCCAGACAAGAACTCCAGGACCACCTTGATGAATAGCTATCGACACTCCAGCAATGTTCCCAAGTCCAACTGTTGCCGCTAATACCGCAGATAACGCTTGAAACCTAGAAATACCTTTCTGGGACTGATCCTTGGATAAAAGAAGCCTGAAAGCTTTATTTATTTTTAATAATGGTTTAGCTTTTGATTGAATAGTTAGATAAAGCCCGCCTCCAATTATCAAAATAAACATAACCCAATTAAGAGGGTATAAAATAAAATTTAAGTAGCTTTCTATAGAATTAAATATTTCAACCATCCCGAAAATTAATGATTAAATTTTGAAAAGAATAGATTCTTTTATACTTTATGAATTAAATAAAAAATTATGCAATCAAGAAGAGAGTGGCTAAGATCATCATTGGGAATTGGAGGACTTCTTCTAGTTCCATCTACATTAACTGCTGAAGAAATAACAAAATTTAATCCAAGATCATTAGCGAAAAAAATAAAATTAAGTTCTAATGAGAACCCTTATGGACCATCTCAGAAAGTTCTAAAAGCTATTACAGAATCATTTGAAAATGCTTGTAGATATCCATATGAATATATGTTTGAGCTACAGAAAAAACTTGCAAAAAAACATGGCGTTGAACCAGAGAGCATTATTATAACAGGTGGTTCAACAGAAGCATTAAAGTTATCAGGTCTTGCAGTAGCCAATCTAGGAGGTGAGGTAATTGCAGGCCAACCAACTTTTCTTGCACTAGCTGATTATGCAAAATCTTGGGGGGCTACAGTTAAATGGATTCCAGTCGATTCAAATAAGGGTTATGATCTTAAATCAATTGAACAAAATATTTCTAATAATACAAAAATGATTTTTCTGTGTAATCCAAACAATCCAACAGGAACATTATTAGACAAAAACAACCTAGTTGAATTTTGTCAAAAGGTTAGTAAGAAAACGGTAATTTTTAGTGATGAGGCATATTATGACTATATAGAAGACACAGAATACCCATCAATGGATTATCTGGTTAGAAAAAATCAAGATGTTATAGTTTCCAAGACCTTCTCTAAGGTATATGGATTAGCGGGACTACGAATAGGTTACCTAGTTATAAGACCTGAGCTTGCAGACAGGTTGTTTGGTAAATATACTCCATATGGAAGAGAAAAAATTGTTGCTCAAACAAATGTCCTTGCTGTAGCAGCTGCCACTGAAGCGCTTAAAGATGAGGAATTTTATAACTTTTCATTAAAAAAAGCAAAAGAAGG
>Ga0115002_10004839_pt1 | contig 16104 bp, 13 predicted proteins | sample ArcticOcean_MG_C_8_FD_89576 | JGI IMG/M metagenome (GOLD analysis project Ga0115002, IMG submission 89576) | Marine microbial communities from western Arctic Ocean - ArcticOcean_MG_CB11_86 | ecosystem: Environmental > Aquatic > Marine > Oceanic | place: Arctic Ocean: Canada Basin | collected... | reverse complement strand
GTTGCAGAATTGTGAGGGACACGAGTGAACGAGACCGGCCAATCCAATTCCGATTTGCTGAAATCCATCTACTGTCCGGGGTGCAATGGTCGGTTTTTGCAATCAAAAGACTCGGCTGGTTGTCCTCGCTGCGGGGCCAGTTTAAATTCCGATTCTGAAATCCTGCTTGATGAAACGTTGCTCATCCATTTCGATCAGGATGATGCAAACGCAAGCGGCCACCAAAAATCGCACCTCAGAACCGAACTCGAACAACTGCTCGGTTCTGAATTACACATTTACCAGCTCAATTCGATGTTGGGTTCTGGCGGCATGGGCAGCGTGTTCCTGGCACACCACCAAGAGCTCGACCGGCATTGCGCTTTGAAACTGCTATCCCCCCAATTGTCTGCCAAACATTCCGACTACGTAGACCGCTTCTTTCAAGAAGGCAAAGCCGCCGCCGCACTCAACCACCCGAATATTGTCACCACCCACGCCATCGGCGAAGCACGGGGCTATCACTTTTTGGAAATGGAATACGTGCGCGGTCGCTCGTTGCAGTATTTGATTCAGCACGAAGGCCGACTACTGCCTGACCGCGCTGTTGCCCTGTGCACACAAGTGGCTGTCGGCTTGGCCAGTGCGCATCGCACCGACATTGTCCACCGCGATTTAAAGCCCGACAACATTATGATTACCCATGAAGGCGTGCCAAAGATTGCAGATTTCGGCCTCGCCAAAAGAATACTCTCGCAAGACGAAGCACAATCCGAAGAAGGCCTCATGGGAACGCCAAACTTCATGGCCCCTGAACTTTTTGCCGGCTCGTCTGCAACCCCCAGTTCCGATGTCTACGCCCTAGGCGTTTGCTTGTACTTAACACTCACCGGCAAATACCCGTTTGTCGGAAGCACCATCAACGAACTCATGACCACAGTCACCACCCAGCCGTTACCCAACATTCGCGAAATCCAAGAAGACATTCCGCTCGAACTGGCAGAATGCATTAGCCTGCTGCTTGCCAAAAGCCCACAGAACCGCCCGCAAGATGGCATCGAAGCGGCACAACTTCTGCACGCCACAATCGGCGATTCTCGCGATATCGAATCGCTACTCTCCGAAGCATTCCGCGATGAGCAAGGCATTTCGTGGACACGCGAAAACTCATCCTACCGGTTGCACCACAACCTACCCGATGGACGCAGCCAAACAGTGTTCCTAGAAACCAGCGACCATTCGGTGCCAGAAAAACTGCTACTCATTTACAGCACCTGCTGCCCGGCCAAAGAAAGTTTTTATGAAGAGGTTTTGCGGCTGAACTCTGAAGTCCCTCACGGCGGGATCGCCATCCGAGAAATCGACGGAAAATCGATGTTCGTAATGATCGACACCTTCCCGCGCAGCACCGTCGGGGCCGAAGAAATACGCCGTAGCGTTTTAGAAGTCGCCTTCCAAGCCGATACAATCGAGAAACGATTAACCGGTTTAGACAAACATTAACGATTAAAAACTCAACTTTTTTCTGCCAATAACCAGTTGAACGGTACGACCAACACCGCGAACTCAAGAATCCTACACTCGTTTCGGCTCAACAGTATCTTGACCGGGCTATTTTGCCGATGATATAGTTAAATTGTCTCTCGAACTCGATTGCGGGCGGTCGGCCCAAATGCCGCGTTCGAATTTCATTCTCTGAATATCTGCCGGAGTCTTCCGCCAATGTTGCATTCGTTCATCTGCCGCCGCTGCATTATGGCAGCCTGCCTGCTCGCCCTTGTCGTCACGGCCACTTCGTCGGTCCAGGCTCAAAAACGCATTAAAGATCGCGGGTTTGAAACCAAGGTGCTCGCCTATGCAACCGGCGAAGAAATCTCTGCACAAAGCGAACTGTGGATCTTTGAAGTCGATTACAAACCGATGCGGTTAATGCGCGTCGAGATCACCGACAAAAAAACCGGCAAAAAATCGAGCCAGTTGGTGTGGTACCTCGTTTACCGTGTGATGAACCGACCGATCAGCCGGCCAGACATTGAAGAAGATTTAAAACCAGTCAACGAAAAAGAACCAGCCCCCGGCCCGCCGATATTTATTCCTGAATTCACACTCGTCGCCGACGACAATGGAGTCCAACGAATTTACCACGATGAAATTCTGCCAGAAGCACAAACGGCAATCATCAGCCGCGAGGTCAGAAGCGGCGGCCAGACTCTAAAAAACTCGGTCGAAATCATCGGCCCCATTCCCCCCCTCGTCTCGCCGAAAGACCCCGACCAGAAACCTTATTACGGCGTCGTCACCTTCCGAGGCGTGAACCCCGAGACCGACTTCTTCACCGTCTACATGTCCGGTTTTTCCAACGGCTACAAACTGGGTTCCGGTCCCAATGATAAACAAGTCGTCCAACGCAAAACGCTCGTACAAAAATACTGGCGTCCCGGCGACCAATTCGAAGAACGAGAAGTCGAGTTCCGAGTCAAAGGCGACCCCTACTGGATCTACCGAGCCGACGACGAACCCTACACGACGGACGCGAAGCCTGCCGCAGCCGCGACGGAAGTAAAACCCGCTGCCAAGAAGTAGTGTAGGTCCGGCTCTCGCCGGACGAGAACGTTCGGCTGCAATTGTCTTTCAGGCTATCCCAATGTTCTATTCGCATTGGAAAAAGGAGCTGGACTCCGGAAGATTTCACATTCCGGTCGGGACACCCGGCCCTACACGACTGCGCAAACAGTTGACTCATCTTCCGGTTTCAATTTCTGGTGTATTGTCTGGCAAACGGAAGAGTTTAACTTGTCGGGACGTCAGGGGCTTGTTTGGTTACCGTGATTAGCAACTGCCCTCTTAAGCTGCGGAATAAATTGATTGATGTAATTCTGATGTAAAGCAGTTCCACAAAATACAATGGTAATAAGCTGAAAAGCGGACCGTGATTAATGTGCTTGACTTCGACTTGTAAGTTGGCACTATGCATCAAACGTTTTACCTTTCGCGCGGTGTTGCATCGGTAGTATGTTGGGTAGATATCTTCATCGAGGCGACCGGTGATTTTTCCGATAATCGCTTTTCTTATGCCAGCGGGAATCAACTTCGCAATGATAGCTAGCAGCGTTGGGTACCCCCACAGATTTACGGTATGAATGATAAGCGTGCCTCCGTTATCGAGAAGCCGTTCAAATTCACGGAAACATTCAAGCGGTTCGGCCAGATGCTCGACAACCATTCCGCAGGTAATGAAATCCTGCGAGTTCGGCGGCAAGGGGATTGACTCAAGGTTACTGCAGATAGTGTCGGTCACACTTGCATGATCGCTTAGAGCTGTTGAATCGACATCGCATACAACAACACTTTTTGCTCGTTTAACAAGCTCTCGTTCTCCATCGAAGGCGTCGTGAAAGATTCTACGACCTCCACCAGCGTCTAGCCAACGACAATCGTCCTGAAACGATGCCTTAACATGATCGACGTATTGCGTGTGACCGGTTCGAAATCCGGGTAATATGATCGTTTTTAATCTGTCACGTAAGCCAGACATCCCCACAAGCCTCCGTTCAGTCCATTGATCGTGAGCCCAACCGAATCTAGCCAGAACGAATAACAAGAGCCCGTATGAAGTTTAATTGCCCGAAGCCACAAACTTCGACAATGAACAACGTGGCAGACAACTCAGCGAGAACGGCAAAACACCTAGAGAAGGGGGGTGCCGTTTTTTCGCAGGGTAGCGTGTTGTAAGAATCATTGCAATACAGACAAGTTAACCTCTCTCACCCACTGTTCATTTTTCTGTATCAGTTCTTTCTCTTGAGCCACAAAACCAAAGGACATACCAGAGATGTCTTTTCTTCTTACACTTTCAACAATATCTCTGCCGAAACTGGTGTTAGATGGAGTGATTTCAACCCTCAAACCGTAATTGTCATTACTTACAATTAGGTGTGTTTGGAAGAACCTACTCCGTCAACAACCGGGCCGCGGTCAGCGTGTTCTTCAACAACATAGCAATCGTCATCGGCCCGACGCCTTTGGGGACGGGGGTGATGGCTGAGGCGATTTTGGCGACGGCATCGAAATCGACATCGCCCACCAGTTTGCCATCGACGCGGTTGATGCCTACGTCGATTACTACGGCACCCGGTTTTACCATGTCGGCGGTTACGAAATTTGCTTTGCCGATGGCGGCGATTAGAATGTCGGCTTGCTTACAAATTTCGACCAAGTTTTTCGTGCGGCTGTGGCAGACGGTTACGGTGGCGTTGGCGGCGGCCCCTTTTTGTACCAGCATCATCGCCATCGGTTTGCCGACAATTTCGGAGCGCCCCAAAACCACGGCGTGGGCCCCCGATGTTTCGACTTCCGTATGAATCAACAACTGCTGAACGCCGTGCGGCGTGCAGGGTAAAAATCGTGGGCGGCCCTGTACCATTAAGCCGACATTTTCTGCGTGAAAGCAATCAACGTCTTTCGTCGGTGAGACGGCATCAAGGACCGACTGTTCGTCAATTTGTTCCGGCAACGGAAGTTGCACCAAGATGCCGTGAACGTCGGCGGTTTGGTTCAGGTTGGCTACCAAATCTAAAAGCTCTTGCTGAGTTGTCTCGGCAGGCAGACGGTGTAGGGTGCTTTTGATGCCCGCGGCTTCACACGATTTTTGTTTGTTGCGAACATAGACGGCCGACGCCGGGTCGTCACCCACCAAAACGGCCACCAAATGGGGAGTGACGGAAGTCTCGGACACAAACTGGGCCACTTCGGTTTGAATTTGTGCGCGGATTGTTTCGGCAATGGCTTTGCCGTCGATAATTTTGGCGGTCACTGTAGGTGTATCCTTACATCGGTAGATTGCGGTCGAACGGCTTCCCTATTGAGGAGCCTATTCGAGTGGTCGATTTTTTCAAGTCAGCTGGCGGGAAATCTTAGGAAAGGCCCATTCCGACCGAAATTCCCCACAGGCAAACGCCCGCGTACAGCCCCGCAGCCATGTCATCGGCCATGATGCCTAGGCCATCGGGAAATTTCTCCAAATCGCGAACCGGCCACGGTTTCCAGATGTCAAAGATACGGAACAGCACAAAACCAAGAATTGCCGTTGTGAGTTGGAAGTCAACAGCCAAAAACAGTAATGGAAACGGGGCAATTTCGTCCCAAACAACTTCCCCGGGGTCTTTTTTCTCCAGTAATTTCGCGGACCGCGTACAAATGGGGATGCCGACCAGAAACAGGGCCAATGAACAGATTCCAAATCCAATTTCCGAGGCGTGAGCCGATGCCAGTCCCCAAACAACGGCCAAGCCCCACAGGCTGCCTATGGTTCCGGGGGCTTTCGGAAAAAAACCAACGCCCAGCCCGGTCCCCAGGCTGACGGCGATCACATTCCAAATTTTATTTACGAGGTTTAGCAAGGTCTAACAGCACTTATCAATAATTGGGTTGGCGACTATACTAGAAAAATTCAGCGACAGTTTATCATAGCCGATCCGCCGTTCAGGGGAACCGAGACGAAATTTCCCGGAACAGACAATTGAGAATAAAAACCAACAGCGACAAACATAACCGTCGCTTTTTCGGAGAATTGATTGATGCCTGAAGCGAATACCGATGCCCCCAAACTCGACAAATTGGAAGCCCTGAAAGAGGGAAGCCACCAACTTCGCGGGACGATTGCCGAAGAACTGATCAACGGCGAAGAAAACTTCAGCGGAGATTCCAAACAACTCCTCAAACATCACGGCACGTATGAACAAGACAACCGTGACACACGAAAAGCCAAAAACGAAGACGGCACCGCCAAGGGCAAATCTTATTCTTGCATGGTCAGGACGCGAATTCCCGGAGGGAAAGTGACCGCTGACCAATTTCTGGAAGAACTCGACCTGTGTGACAAATACGGCAGCGGCAACGTGCGAATTACCTCGCGGCAGGGCTTCCAACTTCACGGCGTAGTAAAAGACAACTTACGCGACACCATTCGGGCAATCAACGATTCAAAACTTACCACGTATGGCGCTTGCGGCGATGTTTCGCGGAATGTCATGTGCTGCCCGGCACCGCACAAAAACAGCCCCGTCCATGCCGAGATGCAAGAGATGGCCGACCGGCTGGCGGATCACTTCAAACCAAAATCGACCGCCTACTTCAAAATTTGGCTGGAAGACGATGCCGGTGAAAAAACCGACGTTACCGATTTCCAACCGGTCGATGAACCCGTTTACGGGAAAACGTACCTGCCGCGAAAATTCAAAATTGGGGTCGCGCTGCCGGAAGACAACTGCATCGACTTGTACACTCAAGACTTGGGCCTGCTAGCCGTTGTCGAAGATGACAATATCATCGGTTACAACGTGCTTGTCGGCGGCGGCATGGGCGTGACACCTTCGGCCAAGAAAACTTTCCCCGCAGTTGCCAAACGAATGACGTTTGTGACGCCCGACCAGGCGATCGACGTGGCCGAAGCCATCGTCAAAGTGCAACGCGACTTTGGCAACCGGTCTGACCGAAAACAGGCCAGAATGAAATACCTGATTTTCAATTGGGGCCTCGAAAAATTCAAAGCCAAAGTTGAAGAATACTACGGGCACTCACTCCCCGAGCCTCACGCCGCTGAAGTCACCGACGTCGATGACCACATTGGCTGGCACGAACAGGGCGACGGAAAACTGTTCCTGGGAATCAATATCGAAAATGGTCGAATTAAAGATGACGGCGACCTGAAAGTGAAATCAGGATTACGTGCCATCATCGGTAAATACAAAATGGACACCCGGCTGACCGCGCTGCAAAGTGTCATCCTGTGCGACATCGACCCCACCGACCGGGACAACATTGATTCGCTGCTTACTGACCACGGCATCAAAGGCGTCGATGAATTGAGCCTCACACGGCGGTACTCAATCGCCTGCCCCGCTTTACCAACCTGTGGCCTGTCGGTGACCGAATCGGAACGCGTGATGCCTCAAGTGGTGGACGCCATTGATGCAGAACTCGAAAAACTGGGCTTGGCAGACGAACGGGTTTCAACCCACATGACCGGCTGCCCCAACGGTTGCGCCCGGCCTTATACGCCCGACATTGGCTTCGTCGGCAAGTCGGTCGGCAAGTACACCGTGTTCCTCGGCGGCAACGCCCAAGGCACGCGGCTAGCGTACATCTTCCAAGACAAAGTCCCCCTGGAAGACATCGGCCCGACACTGGCCCCGGTTCTGGCATACTTCAAAGACAACCGGCAAGATGCCGAAGCCTTCGGCGACTTCTGCAACCGCATTGGTAGAGACGACCTGCTGGTCGCCGTTGGATACGAGAGTCCATAAGCGGCTGCGATTATTCATGAGCTGATGAAGAGCCTATGACCCACAGGTTTTTCTTGTGGACGCGGTACAAATATCGATTACAATTTGGTAGTCGGTATTGTGTCCAAGTTCATTAAGAAAAGCTCGCCACTATGCGTTTTCTGAAACTGTCCATCCTTCTTATTGCGATGCTGGTGTTTCTAGTGGTGGAGAACCAGCAAGCCGCTGCTGCCGAACCACAATCCAAGGCCAGGAAACTGGATGCTGAAAAACCTTGGGAGACGCCGACGCAGTTGGCACTGTTTATGGCTCAGCAGAATAAGGGGCGTAGCGGAGAAGCGGTTTATCTATGTGACATTGCCTCGGCGCTGGCCGCTGGGGGGAACAAAAAACTGGCTTTGACCACCCTGAACCAAGCCGTCGAAGTTGCTAAGAAGATCGAGTATGCGGCACCAAAGTCGCGTGCTCAAAATAAAATCGCCAAAGTTCGACTCGATGTGATGGATACCAAGCAAGCTTTGGTTTTAGCCTTGAAGATTGAGGATGCGAAAGCTAAGGCACATGCTCTAATGGACGTTGCCCGTGCTCAGGAGATTGCGGGAGACGACCGACAGGCTTTGGTCACCAGGATACAAGCCGCAGAAGTTGCTCAGCAGTTTAAAGATGAGGAAGACCAGGGATATGCTCTTAACGAGATTGCTATGTATATGTCAGGCACGAGGCAGGCTGTGAAAATTGCTCTGAAGATTGAGGATGACTTTTGGAAGTCAAAAACTTTATGGGACATTGCCGATTTTCTGGCCGACACTGGTGAGTTCGAGAGGGCCTTGGAAGTGGCTTTGAAGATTGAGGATTGGGACTACAAAATAAACGCCCTTTGCTACATTGCCCAGGCTCAGTCCGAGGCGGGAGATAGGGAACAGGCATTGATAATTCTGAAGCAAGCTTTGGCAGTGGCTCAGAAGTTTGAGTATGCGAGTGGCAAGGAAAATGTCCTTACGAAAATTGCCGGAGCTCTGCTCCAGGTAGGAGACAAGGAGCAGGCTACATCAATCCTAAGGCAAGCCTTGAAAGAAGTTCAGAAGACTGGGTATGCGAGAGCCAAGGTGGTGGTTCTTTACAGTTTTGCTCAAATTCTGACTAAAGCTGAAAATAAGAAACAGGCATTGGTGATCCTGAAGCAAGCCTTGGAAGTGGCCCAACCAATTGAGGTGAACTTTAAAGTACAGGCTCTTAGGAGTATTGCTTCGACCTACGCTGAGGCGGGGGAGATTAAGAGAGCATTAGATGTTGCTCTAAATCTTGAGGACGTGAGCAGTCAAGCATCTGTTCTAGAAGGCATTGCCTTAGTTCTGGCTGAGATGGGAGATGGCAAACAAGCCGAGGCAGTCGTCCAGAAAATTGAGATCGCGTTCAGAAGAACTTCTGCTCTAAAGAAAATTGTCCAGGCTCTGAACGATCCGGGATCTAGAAAGCAAGCCGTGCTTATTGCTTTGAAGATTGAAAATGTGGACAGCAGAGCGTGGGAGCTAGGAAACGTTGCTTTGAGCATGGCCCGAGCAGGTGATATTAAGCAAGCTTTGTCAGCCGCTCAGAAGATCGACAAGGCGAGCAGAAGGGCGTATTTTCTAAAAAATATTGCCAATGAGCAGGTCAAGAAAGGAATGAAGCCTCAGGTTTTATAAACTCTGAAACAGGCCTTGGAAGCCGCTCAGAAGAGTGAGGATGGAAATAGAAAGGTAACTGTTCTAAGCGACCTAGCCATGATCTTGGCAACGGAACCTCATCCAGAAGAGAGGCAGGATTATTATTCTCTTTATTATATTAAAATTCCCCGCATGAAAAAATCATTCACCCCCGAAGAAAAACAATTCGCCAAACAGCTTGTCGAAGCTGTGCAAGAAAACTGAGTTGCTAACTGTTTCAATTCTCAATAGAATTTTGATGTAGTTATTGCACGCTGATGAACGGCGTGTGATGTTGGCTTTGAATGCCCCCTTCGCGACTCAAACGCTCGGCGGGCTATTTTTTATTTTGATGTTCTTTTCTGAAAAGGGGCTGTCATGAAGTCGCCGTCACGCCGGGAGTTTTTGTTTGTTTCGTCGGGTGCCGTTGTGGGGAACTTGCTGGTTACAGGATCAGATGCCGACGCCGATGATTCAGAACATCAGCCGTTTGACTTTTCTGAAAGTGGACTTGTGACCGGAAAGCCTAAACCGCTGAAGCACAAATCGATTCCCGGATTTCTGTCAGCCGAGCAAATTGCCCCCCCATCACAGTGCCCACTACGGCGGCGCACTTCGCGGTTACACAGCCGCCGATTCAAAAATCGAGCAAGCGGCCAAATCGGGAAAACCCCTCGACGGTGCGGCCTACGGTGCACTGAAGCGGGCCGTCAGGAGCAAAGGCAACAGTGTTGTGCTGCACGAATTGTATTTTGAAGGCATGACCCCGAAGCAGCCCGACCCGGATAAGGAGATTCGGAAGGCCATCGAAAAACGGTTTGGTTCGCTCGATAAGTGGAGCGATGATTTCCTCGCCTCAGCCAAAGGGGCCGCTGGTTGGACAATGCTTGTGAAACATCCCGTGAACGGTAAGCTGTATAATGTAGTGAGCGACGCACATGCCTCAGGCGTCTTGTGGATGGCGACGCCGTTGGTGGTAATCGACACCTACGAACACGCCTTCCACATCGATTACCAAAACCGAAAAGCCGACTACATCGAAAAATTTCTCGATCACATCGATTGGAACGAAGCCAACCAGCGATTTCATTCTGTCGGCTAAGCTTTGGTTGGTTCTGCAAAATCAGAAATTTCGTACTGCAACATAAAAATCAAAAGGAATCTGATGAAACGTGTTCTTACAATCTGCACGCTGTTGTTTATTCAATGCGGAATTTCGTTTGCTGCGGAGAATATCATCGACATTGGTTCGCGGCGTGAATTATTTGTTGACCGTTACATTGTGGGAGAGCTGAAGCAAACGGAACTCAGACTTCACAAACCACAGCTAATGCCCGCCATTCCCAAGCCGCGCCCCCACGGCCATTATGCGACGGTATTGAAAGCGAACGATAAATTTCAGTTCTATTACCGAGGCGACACCAAACCGGGAAACCATTGGAAAAAAGGCTGGGAACAATACCACGATGGTGAAGTGACTTTGTACGCTGAAAGCAAAAACGGAATCGATTGGACGCTGCCCAAGCTGGGAATCTACAAAGACCACCCCACATTCCCGGCGGGCAATGTCGTGCTGATGAACGAGTTTTTGGTGACTCACAATTTCACGCCGTTTATCGACACGCGTCCCGGCATACCAGCCGCTGAAAAATACAAGGCCCTCGGCGGACTCGCCTATCAACCAAACCAACACCTGGAAGTCAAAAAACGACGCGGCCCGGCTGGGCTGAAAGCGTTCGTCTCACCCGATGGAATCCACTGGAAAAAACTGCGCGAAAAACCGGTCGTTCCTGAAGAATGGGGCAAGTATTTTGATTCTCAAAACTACGCATTTTGGTCCGACAGCGAGCAGGCTTATGTTTGTTATTTTCGTCGATTCATCAAAGGCTATCGCGGCATCGCCCGCACAACTTCCAAAGATTTCATCAACTGGACGCCCTTTGTTGAGATGGAAGTGAATTTGCCCGGCGAGCATCTTTACACGCCTTGCACTCAACCCTATTTTCGAGCGCCCCATATTTACTTTGCCCTGCCGACACGGTTCATGGCGAAACGTGGTGCTGCAACAGATATTCTTTTCATGAGCGCCCGCGGCAGTGCATTATTCGACCGCGAATTTACGCAGTCGTTCATTCGCCCAGGAATCGGAGCCAGCGGCTGGGCCAACCGTGCGAACTATGCAGCCATCGGCATCCATCAAACGGGCCCTGCAGAGATGTCATTATTCCTCACCGGCGGCAGGCGTTATACACTGCGCCTCGATGGAATTGCCTCGGTGAATGCTCCACTAGAAGGGGGTGAGCTAGTCACCAAAACATTGAAGTTCGCGGGCAAACAACTCGAAATCAATTATTCAACCAGTGCCGCAGGCCAGATGTTAGTTGAACTACAAGATGCCGCTGGAAAACCCATTCCGAATTTCACGCTTGAAGATTGCGAGCCAATTTACGGCGACCATATTTCTCGAATTGCGAAATGGAAAAGCGGGACCGATGTCAGCAGCCTTACAGGTCAGCCGGTTAAAGTTCGCTTTGTGATGGAAGACGCCGACTTGTATTCGTTGCGATTTCAGTAGGCGGTGTTGTAATACGGACTTCTCTGTGTGCAGATTTGTAATTGAAAGTGTATTAGGTTAGTCTGAAGTCGATTGGGGCGCTCCCTTTTGGATTTAGATTGAGCAGATTTTTTGAAAGTAGATGTTTCTGTTCTATACCATGTCATTTGACTATTCAGTCTGCATAAAAGGGGAGCACCATGAATCGCTATTCTACGTCCGTTCGTTCCAAGAAAATTTCTTTGGCAATCGCTACGTTGCTGTTTGTTGGCGTAGGAATTGTTCTGGGTGGTGCCGCACAATCGAAAAAAGATAAACCTGCGGAGATTTCTGCCGTCAAATCTCGGCCGCGGGCCAACTCGTATTACCCCAACACCGAAGATATTGCCCCCAATGAAATGCGAATTATCTCATTGGGAACTGGCATGCCCAACCCTCGGCCTTCTCAAAAAGCGACCTGCTGGCTTGTCGAGTTGGGCAACGGCGATAAGTTTTTGTTCGACTTAGGAACCGGGTCTTCTGAAAACCTGGCAGCCTTACATATTCCTTACGATTATTTAGACAAAGTTTTCCTCAGCCATTTACACACCGATCACTTCGGCGATTTCGGGGCATTATTTGTCGGCGGTTTAATTAATGGCCGCACGGTGCCACTGCGCATTTGGGGGCCAAGCGGGCCGAAAGAAGAATGGGGCACGAAGTACGCCATCGAACATTGGCGGAAAGCTTTAAGTTGGGACGTCGATGGTCGAGCCGGTCGCTTACCGGCATCGGGACAGAAACTCGAAGTTCACGAGTTCGATTATCGAGGACTGAACGAAGTCGTCTACCGCGAAAACGGAGTCACAATCCGTTCGTGGCCAGCAATTCACGTCATCGATGGCCCCGTCAGTTTTAGTTTGGAATGGAACGGCCTCAAGTTCGTCTTCGGCGGCGATACGTATCCCAATAAATGGTTCTTAGAATATGCCAAAGACGCCGACTTGTTGATCCACGAATGTTTTGTGACCGTTCCCGACCTAGTAGCGAAAATGAATTTCCCGGTGGCCCGCGCACTCAACGTGGGAACGCAAATTCATACGCCGCCGCCTGCTTTCGGTAAAGTGATGTCAATTCTCAAGCCGCGGATGGCGGTTGCCTACCACTTCTTCAACGATTTCGACACGGCACCTAGCATTCTGGAAGGTATAAAATCAGAGTATACAGGACCACTAACCCTGGCCGATGACATGATGGTTTGGAATGTGACGAAAGACGACATTCGCGTGCGTAACATTATCTTCAATAAAGATGTCTGGTCACCGCCCTTACTGCGAAACGTTCCCGTCGATCGCAGCATCATGCTTGAAGTCTCGAAAGAGATGCAGGACGGAGCCATGTCGATGGGCGACGTGATCCAGAAAATTTATGACCGGGCCAATAAGATGTATGGCACGAATGAGAAACCGGATATCTCAAACTAGACGCAGCCTAAAAACTGAACATCCGGTGGCAGGGTCAGAACGAAGTGATGGCCCTGGTCCTTAATCTCAGGGCCATCCCAACTGTCATTGTAGTTGTGAACCCACTCTTTTCAGATTCATGCTTGATTCCCCAACCGCAGCCTTCATAATGAACCGACGGTCGAAGCAACATTCCGTCACACATTAAACGCCGATTTCCGAAGGAGCCTGTCATGCGTCTTACGAACATCATCACAGCGGCTGTCGCCGCCACTGTTTTGCTCACAGCTACCGTTGGCCACGCCGCCAATAAATGGGGACTGAAACCAAGCACCGTTTCGTTAAAATCTGCGGGCTCGTTAACATTCGGCCCGGATGGAATTTTATTAATCGGCGACGCCAAGGCGGCCACCATTTACGCCATCAGTACCGGCGACGCCTCGGGGTCGGTCTCTGAAGCAAAACTGAATGTCGAAAACTTGAATTCCAAAGTTGCCAAGGCGCTCGGGTCTAAATCAACAATTAACGACCTCGCCGTCAATCCGGAAAGTGGCAACGTGTATCTGTCGGTCACTGCTGGCGGAACAGGCACCATCTTAAAAGTCGATCAATCGGGTGCAGTCAGCAAGGTGAATTTGAACAAAGTTCTATCTTCGAAAGCCGTCTTGTCGAATCCGCCTGCCGACAAAGTCGTCAAACGTGGCCGCCGCAGCCGCAATGCCCGCGATGATGCCATTACCGACATCGTTTATATTGAAGGCAAAGTCATTGTCTCGGGTTTGACCAACGATCCGAAAGCCTCTTCGGTCATTCGTGAATTCGCCTTCCCGTTTTCCGATTCTCACGGCGGGTTTGCGATTGAAATCTATCACGGGGCGCACGGCAGATACGAAACCGGTTCAGCCGTCCGTGCCTTTGTGCCCTTTACCATCGATGGCGAACCCAGCCTGCTGGCCGGTTTCACCTGCACGCCTTTGGTGAAGTTTCCCCTGGGTGTCGCGAAAAAGAAAAGCGTGCGAGGCACGACGGTCGCCGAACTGGGTAACAGAAACCGCCCGCTCGACATGATCGTCTACAAAAAGGACGGTAAAGATTTTGTGCTAATGGCCAACTCAGCCCGAGGCGTGATGAAAATCAGCACCGCTGATCTCGACCGTTCCACCGGTATCACCGAACGCGTTTCCGGCGGCGGCACCGCCGGCCAAAAATACGAAACCATCGAATCCCTAGTTGGCGTCATCCAACTCGACAAACTCAACGCCGAGAACGCGATTATTCTGGTGCAGAATAAAAACGGTTCACAAGATTTACGGACGATTTCTTTGCCGTAAGGTTTTCAACGAAGCGAGAGTTCAACGGTTTTGGGCTCTCGATTCGTTTATTGGATTTGTTTCAAAAGACCATTAATCATCCAAGTCCTCAATATCAATCCCGATTTCGACCAAATCAGCCTCTAGTTCAATGAGGTCATCAGAGCTAACCGACTGGCTCTCTCGATATTCCAACGCTTCGGGTTCAGCAACATAGTCTATTTGCCCATGATTTTCTCGAACGGCTTCGAGAATGATATCTAAATCGACGTTGAAATATTCCTTCCTAAGGTTTACTCGATTGACTCGGTATTGAGTTAGTGAGTGATGAAGCGAATTTTCGAGAGTTGGTGCATTTTCGCATGAAATCATTGCGTGAACATCAAAGGGAAATGGAACACTTGCATCCCCCAATTCTTTCACTCGTAGTTCAGGCTCTATCCTTCTTGTCATCCCAACTTTGAAGATCTTTTCGCCGAAAGAACCTATGTTAGACAGAATGTAAACATGACCTGCCTTGGTTTGTTGGGCCATCGACTTGGCTCGTTCTGAGTTCGCGTGAGCTTCCTCAATCTGCCGTTGCAACTCCTCGACTTCTGCGGAATGTTGATCTTTGTGTTCTCGCAAAGCCTTCTCAAGAAGCTTCTGAAGTTGTCGCTCCTGTAGTTCTGCTTCTTGTATCGCTTTGTCACGCTCTTTACGGATTTTTTCTTCCTCTCGCATTTGCTGCTTGATTCTCCTTTGCTCATCTTTCAGAGCTTGTTCATGTACTTTTACTTTGAAATCGTTTTTCAGGTTTGCCAGCTTTTTTTTTCTAAAATCTTTCGGCAATTTGTATCCAATCGCCTCAACAAAATCGAATGCCTTGATCAGTTCGATTTTATTTCTTTGATAATTCTCAGGATCCGGCCTCAACTTCTTTTTCACCCACTTTAGGTGATCATCAATAAATTGTTCCGCCATATCGAAAATACGTGTTTCAACATTTGAAATAGCTTCTCGGTCTTGATGTGCTGCTTTTTTTAGTACTTCTTATTTATTCCTCTCATTTTCTGCCTGGATATAGATTTCTTGGTAGTAGTTTTCAATGTATGAGTTCCCAGTCCGGAGCAAGCTATTATGCCGAGAGGAAAGTTCTCGAACCCGGTCGGACATGACTGTCCCGTATTTTCTCATTTTGTCGAGATAAGCGAGACTATCTTCAATCTTCGTTGCTTCCACATGTCGAATGAAAGCTACAACTCCAAAGGCCACAGCAACCATTAGACTGATAGCTGAGATAAAAAGTGTTTGATGAATAGCGCTAGATGCTGCAAGGCTGAGAATGAGTGTAGCGATTAAAATGAAGGATGTGATGGGGTTTTTCCAGAGACTCGGCAGCTCCGGTTTAGGAATCTCAGGTGGACTCGGAATTTCTCGGAAGTTGTAAAACCAAACTTTGGTTTTACACTGCGGACACACGATCTTGTCTTCGCCTTTCAAAGAAACCTTCTCCTTACACTTTGGGCATATTCGAAGACTGTCATCCCAAAACTTCATATTGTGTGCCTCCTAGAAACTGGTTTTTGGATTGTCCTTGCTTGGTGGCTCTAAATCTCATCATCAACTGTACTCAGAAAACAGCTAATGTACAAGAATTACAAAAGCACTAATCGATTGAGTATATATACGGATCGAACGGGTAGCCGAGATTGCTTGCAATCTTGGGCGACGAAGTCGATGGGAGGGGGGGTTTGAGTCGTGCACGTTATTAGGTGGTTGCCCACTCCCTGACGGTCGCGGCTCTGTTTGCCGCTGTGCCACCCGGTTTCGCGCAACCATTTTGGTTAGGGTAAGAGGCACCTAACCGGT
>Ga0115002_10004838_pt1 | contig 16104 bp, 16 predicted proteins | sample ArcticOcean_MG_C_8_FD_89576 | JGI IMG/M metagenome (GOLD analysis project Ga0115002, IMG submission 89576) | Marine microbial communities from western Arctic Ocean - ArcticOcean_MG_CB11_86 | ecosystem: Environmental > Aquatic > Marine > Oceanic | place: Arctic Ocean: Canada Basin | collected... | reverse complement strand
GATCAAGGCGGTCTGTTCTATACATCCAACTTAGGCGAAACCTGGGAACGCGCCGACCTCGGTGGCAATTCAAACAGTACAATCTGGTGCGTTGTCAAAAATCCTGCCATCAACGACTGGATCATGGCCTACAGCGTAAGTGGTCAGATCTTCCGAAGTACCGACAATGGAGACACGTGGAAAAAACTCGCCCGTGAATTTGGGGAGGTGCGGGCATTGGCAATCGTGTAGACGCAGCGAAACCAACCCGTATCCCATCCATCACATTTAAATCTTAAGCAGGCACTATGCAAGACTATCAAAAAAACTTTAAACCGCCCCCCAAAAAACATCAACCCAGGGGTCTGCCTATCCTCTATGAAGACCGTGACATTTTGGTTGCGAACAAAATAAACGGTCTTTTAACGGTGAGCACAGATAGGATAACAGAAGAAACTGCATATTATCGTTTAACAGATTACGTAAAAAAAGGAAATCCGAAATCAAAAAACAAAGTCTTTATCGTCCATCGTCTCGACAGAGACACATCCGGCGTGATCATCTTTGCCAAAAGTGAACTTGCCAAGCGTTACCTTCAAGACGAGTGGAAGAATACGAAGAAAAAATACTATGCCGTCGTCCATGGCATACTGCCCAAAAAAGAAGATGTCATTACGTCACTTCTTGCCGAAAACAATGCTTTTAAAGTGTTCTCAGTTAAGGACCCCAAAAAAGGCAAGCTTTCCAAGACAGGGTACAAAGTTCTGAGAGAATCGGAAAACTACAGCCTGCTTGAAGTCGACCTCATCACTGGCCGAAAAAATCAGATCCGGGCTCATTTTTCGGAAGCAGGGTTTCCTGTCGTTGGAGATAAAACTTACGGGGCAACAAAAAAAGGCGTGAAGCGACTGATGCTTCATTCCGCATCACTCACGATTACCCACCCTCACACAAAAGCAGAAATGACCTTTGAAACAAAGGTGCCATCTCATTTTAGTGCGCTTGTAAGTAAATGACGACAGTAGATTTTTTATAGCGTTTCAACTGACATGGCAATGTAATCGATGACCAGGAGCAACTCAGTGACACATTTTCTCGACTTAAAATATCCAATCGTTCAAGCCCCCACTGGCACCATTGCCCGCGAAGATTTGGCGGTTGCAGTCAGCAACGCGGGTGGTCTCGGCGCAATGGGATTAACCTGGGACACACCTGAATCTGCTTATGACCGAGTGAAAGCGGTTGCCGGGAAAGTTGGCGAGAATTTGTTCTATGTCAATTATGTGCTTCATTTCGAACCCACATCGCTGGAAGCATCCCTAAAGGCCGGTGCACCAATCGTTCAGTTTTCGTATGGGATTCCCTCAGAATCCGTGATCAAAAGCATCAAAGATCACGACGCTCGATTCGGCATCCAGGTCACCAATCGCGAAAGTGCAGCTCGGGCACTCGAAGTGGCACCTGATTACTTGGTCTGCCAAGGGCTGGAAGCCGGAGGGCACGTGCAAGCCCGTCTGAGCTTAACCGAAGCACTCGCTGAAGTGTTGCAGGTATCCAACGGCACACCCGTGCTCGCATCCGGTGGCATTGGAGACGGTGAAGCGATTTGGAGCGTCGTGAATCAAGGCGCTTCCGCCGCCGTATTAGGAAGCCGCTTCGTAGCCACCCGCGAGAGTCAAGCCCATGACGAATACAAAGAGGCACTGGTGGCGGCAAAATCTAACGACGCTGTCTACTCCATTTGTTTCAGCGATGGATGGGACAATGCTCCGCACCGTGTTTTGAGCAACGAAACGTATCGGCGCTGGGTCGCTGAAGGGTGTCCCGCACGAGGCAGCAGACCGAACGAAGGGGATATTATGGCGCGAAATATAGCCACGGGTGCCGAAATCAAACGCTATGACAGATCCGCGCCGAACCTTCACCTTCAAGGTCGGGCAACCGAGATGGCAATGTACGCAGGCACTGGCGTCGACCGAATCAAAGATATTCCGTCAGCGGGTGAACTTGTGATACGACTTGGCCAAGAATATGAAGCCTGTCGGCAGGAAGGTGAGTGATCCTAACCTATTCGCCCCAACCTGCCCAAATAGCCACCACACGTTCCAGCGCATCTTGAGGCAGCACCCCCTTATTCCCATATGCAACCGCCTGTTCCAACTGCCCAAAACTTGCCAGCCCAACCAACGCCGTCGAAAGTTTGGGCTGGCTCAGCGCAAAACGAATCGCCGCTTCAATCAAAGTCTCCACAACACCCTCCTGCACCAAAAAATCAAAACCTTGAGCAAATGCCACATCTGCCGCATAATCCTTACCCGAGCCAATTGGTCCCACACTGGGCATCGCAATGGCATGCCGCTCCGTAACCCCACTCAATGCACCCGCCGCCAAAACCCGAATGGCCGCCACACCAATTCCCATATCTTCAGCCAAATCCATCAACCCCTGATAATCCTGAAATGGGAAATTGTCAGGCGCTATCAGACCACTGCTCGGGTTCAGCATGTTATAACAACTCTGAATCACAAACGGATGCGTGGCCCCAACCGCTTCGTGTATCGCATCCGTATCACCCAACCCATTCAAGCCCCAACTCCGCGTCTTCCCCTGTTCCATCGCCACCTGCAAAGCACCCGCCGCAACCGCCACATCTGCCGGTGACATCCGGCTCCCCTCACGCGTTTGCGTAATTTGATTGTGCAAATAAATCACATCCACACTTTCTCTACCCAACCGAGTCAAGCACCCTTCCACTTGCTCGGCAACCGCATCTTCAATGCGATCTAAATCCTCACCACCTAATGACACTTTGGTACCCACCACCACATCGGGCTTCAACTCCTTCAGCACCCGCCCAAGATTCGTCTCCGATTGCCCATTCCCATAACTCCGAGCCGTGTCAAAATACGTAATCCCCTGCTCCACCGCCCACGCCACAGCCCGCACCATCTCCGAATATTTCCCCCGAATCAACAACCCACCCACACTCCCACACCCAAAACCCACTTCCGATACGTTGATCCCCGTTCTACCCAATGTTCTGTACTCCATAACTCACTCCTTTTATGTGTCCACTACCTGTTCAAAGTATGATGACCAAGTTAAATTTTGCCAAACATAAACGATTTGTCTACATTTTACAACCTATGATTCACCCATTTTCTGATTAGGAGATTGTTATGATCAAAAACGGTTTACCGCCAATTCATCCAGGATCGTTCTTGCATGAAACAATAGAAGAATTAGGCTTCTCTCAAGCAAAATTCGCCCGTGCTATTGGCGTTTCACCTATGCGAGTATCACATGTGGTAAATGGCACGCGCCCAGTGACTGCCGAATTGGCCCTCTTATTTGGTCGGGCTCTGGGTCAATCGCCACAATATTGGCTCAACCTGCAATCAGCTTACGATCTGAAGACGGCTGAGGCAAACTTGGGTGAGCAACTAAAGGAAGTATCCGAATTGTCACCCGTTTGAGAATATCATCTGTGATGGTTATCCATTATTCCCATTGATCAAAATGTCGGTATACTTATTTGGTGCCCTGATATGAAAGTATATACCTATTCAGAAGCTCGTCAAAAACTTTCCAAGGTTCTCGATGTTGCCCGCACCGAAGAAGTGATTATTAAACGGCGAGGAGGCGAAACCTTTACTTTGGCATGCCAAAAATCACCCGAATCTCCATTTGATGTCCCCGGAATAAAAACAAAAGCAACCACCAAAGATATTATTGATGCAGTCACAGAATCAAGGGCAAGAGTCGTTGGGAAAACGAAGGCAAACAATGGTGACAAATGATCTATTACGAGCTACCAAAAAAACAGAATCGAAAAATAAGTTAGTAAAGAAAACAGCCAAACACTGTAATATATTTCAAATCTTATACGCTTATTTTTTAACGCACTTACCGATATTTTCTCTCGCCCTACCGGTGTTTTTCCTAAAAATAACTTGACACCACTCACCCAACCGCCCTATCTTCAGCCTCAGCATATTAACACATATAACCCAAAGAGAATGAACGTGACCCTTTTCACCTGCCAGAATAATAATACCATGAACGCCATAGCGGCAGCTATTGGCGTGAATGGCTATGTACACCCTGGTATGGGTCATGATCTCAATTCATTTGCAACGATCAATGATTCTGGGCGCAAAACAATTCGGCGGGTTCTCATACGGATATAAACGAGCATAACATCCAATGACATACGAACCCACCGAAGCAATTGCTTCGGTGGGTTTTTTATTTTTTATCATCTATCGTCTGTCTCTTATGTCCTACCAACGCAACATCAACAAGTATCGTTTTGCATTGCTCGTCATGGGCGTGCTCTTGGGCATCTCTTTTTTACTACCCTCACTTTGGGTCATGCCCTTTTCCATCGTATTCATAGGGTTGCAACAAATTGTGCGTGGTGCCTATCGCCCTACCCTCAACGGGTATATCAACCGTCAAATAGAAGACATACATCGTGCAACCATCATTTCTATTGTTGGGCTGTCTGCCAACCTAAGCTTTGCATTCTTTTCACCCCTCGTAGGGATGTATCTCGACCACAACGGCACCATTGCAACCTACTGGATCGTTGGCATCCTCACACTCACAGGCACATCACTCCTCACCCTTATTCGGCGTGCGCAAAAATCGCACGTCACCTCAGAAGTCGATTCACTCGAACCTTCACACGGATGAACAGGAAGGAGAATATATGGACTCGCAGCTTGACTACCAAATGCCGTCCTATACTACACTCTTAGTAACCGACCTCTATATCTCAACACGCTGGTATTGTGACAGTCTCGGTTTTTCACTGGTCTCACAAATGCCAGGTCCCAATGGGCACCCACTCATGTCTCACTTGCGCTGGGCACCCCACGCCGACCTAATGCTGGTAGAAGAAAACCAGCACCATCCCATGTCCACCTCAAAAGGTACCGGCGTCACACTCAACTTCTCTGCCCTGCGCGAATCGGTTGATGCCATTGCCAAACGTGCACGCCTGCATAACGAAATACAAATATCAGGGCCACACAATCGCCCTTGGAACACACGCGAAGTTATCATCATCGACCCCGACGGGTACCGACTCACCTTTACAGAACCCCTTCGTGAACCCCTCGCAGACAAAGACCTCATGATCCAGCTTCACCAATGGTTAGAAGAAGGAGCCTTAAACTGAATGGGCATCACATATCAAATAGGCAATGACCTCAACCTAGACGACGTCATCGAACTCTACAAAGCGTCCACCCTGGGTGAACGTCGCCCGGTAGATAACCAAACATGTATGGCAGGCATGCTCGCAAATGCCAACCTCGTCGTCACTGCTTGGGACAACGACCTCATGGTCGGCATCTCACGTACCATAACCGACTTTCACTACTGTGCCTACCTTTCCGACCTTGCCATACGAGAATCCTATCAGCGCAAAGGCATTGGCAAAGAACTCATCAAACGCACCCAAGCAGAACTCGAACCCACGGCATCTCTAATTCTACTTGCAGCACCCGCTGCTGCCGAGTACTATCCCCATGTCGGATTCGAAAGTCACCCAAGTGCCTGGATATTGAAATCAGGGCAAGAAATAACTTAAAGGAGCACGCATGTCACTCTCTTGGAACTTCCCATACGCCTCTCAAAGAATGCCCGTTTTCGCCCGCAACGTCGTGGCCACCTCACAACCCTTGGCCGCACAAGCAGGCGTATCGATCATGGCCAAAGGCGGCAATGCCGTTGACGCTGCCTTAGCAACCGCCATCACCCTCACCGTTGTCGAACCCACCATGAATGGCATTGGCAGCGACGCCTTTTGCATTCTCTGGGACGGCAAAGAACTACACGGCCTCAACGCCTCTGGCAGAGCGCCCAAAGCATGGTCACCCGAATACTTCTCCAAATACGACACCATGCCCCAACGCGGCTGGGATGCCGTCACCGTACCCGGCTGTGTCTCCGCCTGGGTGGCCCTTTCCAAACGCTTTGGCAAACTCCCCTTCGCCGACCTCTTCGAACCCGCCATCCGCTACGCCCACGACGGTTGGATCGTGCCCACCCTTGTCGGAAAAGGCTGGGAATCCGCCGTACAAACCCTCGGAGGTTCCGCAGACTTCCAAGCCGCCTTCATGCCCAACGGACGCGCGCCAAAAATTGGTGAAGTGTTCAAAAACGAAGCCCAAGCCCGCACCCTTGCGCGCATTGCCGAAACCAACGGCGAAGCCTTTTACCTAGGTGACCTAGCCGAAAAAATTGCCGCACACGCCAAAAACACCGGCGGCGCCATGACCCAAGAAGACCTCGCCACACACCAAGCCGACTGGGTCACCCCCATCAGCACCAACTATCGGGGCTACACCCTACACGAAATCCCCCCCAACGGCCAAGGCATCGCCGCACTCCTCACATTGGGCCTCCTCGAAAACCTCGACATGGCCTCGCACCCTGTCGACTCTGCCAACAGCTTACACGTACAAATTGAAGCCATGAAACTCGCCTATGCCGACGCACACCGATACGTCTCAGACCCCGCAACACGCGACATCGAATATGAACACCTACTCGATCAAGCCTACTTATCGGAACGCGCCAAGCTCATTGACATGGACAAAGCGCAAAGTCCCACATTTGGCAAACCCGGCCCCAGCGAAACCATCTACCTCACCGCCGCCGACGAAAGTGGCATGATGGTCTCCTTCATCCAATCCAACTTCATGGGATTTGGCTCCGGCGTGGTCGTACCCGACACCGGCATCAGCCTCCAAAACCGAGGCGCCGGTTTCACACTCGAAAAAGGTCACCCCAACCAAGTTGGCAGTGGCAAGCGGCCCTACCACACCATCATCCCAGCCTTCACCACCAAAGACGGCCAACCCGTCATGAGCTACGGTGTGATGGGCGGCGCCATGCAACCCCAAGGCCATGCCCAAATGATGATCAGAATGTTCGACTACAACCAAAACCCCCAAACCGCCTGCGACGCCCCCCGCTGGCAAGTCTTCGACAACCAAACCGTCGGCATAGAACCCGGCATCGCACCCGAAGTCATCGACACCCTACGTGCCCGAGGCCACAATGTGCAAATCCCCAATTTCATGACACCAGCCTACGGCGGCGGCCAACTCATCTACAAACTAGAAAACGGCTACTGCGCAGCCTCCGAACCTCGCAAAGACGGCCAAGCCGTAGGCTTCTAATCCATCCCGTCGCCCACCCGCGACGGGAACATACAGAATCATAAATCACGAGCTAACATTACCTCACAGTTTTGCCTTTTGATCCCTGATTCAGAAACTCGTGACTTCATGATCCACAACATCTGGAAACTCTACACCCTAAAAGCACTCAGTTGGATGCTGCTCATCATGCCCGTACTCATTCCTTTCTTTCAGGAAAACGGGCTCGACATGCAACAAGTCTTACTCTTACAAGCTGCATTTTCAACATCCCTCATCATATTCGAGATCCCATCGGGTTATCTTGCCGACGTCATCGGGCGAAAATTCTCCCTCGTCATCGGCAGCGCCTTCGGAGCCATCGGCTTCGCCTTTTATACAAACGCCTACACCTTCACCGATTTCCTCTTTGTCGAAATTCTCCTCGGCATTGGCGGCAGTCTCATCTCTGGTGCCGACTCGGCCTTACTCTATGACACATTACTCGAAATTAAAAAAGAAGAAGACTACACCAAATACGCCGGTCGCCTCGGTTCTGTCGCCAACTTCTCCGAAGGCATCGCGGCAATCATCGGCGGCCAACTCGCACTCATCAGCCTACGCACCCCACTTTATGTCGAAGCCATACTGGCTGCACTCTGTGTGCCCGTTGCACTCACACTCATCGAACCCGCACGGCACAAAATTGAACAAACAGAAAACAGCTTCAAAAGCATCTTACGCATCGTGCGATATGCCCTCCATGGCCACTCAGAAATCAAATGGCTCATCCTCTACTCATCACTCGTTGGCCTCTCAACATTCACCATCGTCTGGTTCGTACAACCCTACCTCCAGGCCGCCGACGTCCCCTTGCGCTACTTCGGCATCTCGTGGGCTGTCTTACAATTTTCAGTCGGCATCTTTGCCCTCTTAGCCTATCGCATCGAACGCGCCTTAGGCCGCAAAAAAGCGCTCATCTCACTCATACTCTTGTCAACCACCGCCTATCTGCTCCTAAGCCAATTTCAAAGCCTATGGGCCGCACCTATCCTATTCATCTTTTACCTAGTACGCGGTATCAACGGCCCCGTACTCAACGACTACCTCAACCGCATCGTCACCTCAGACATTCGCGCCACCGTGCTCTCAGTCAAAAGCCTCATCGGTCGCCTCATGTTTGTCATCCTCGGCCCCATCATGGGCTGGGTCAACGACGCCTACTCACTGGGCATGGCCTTCTTAATGGCCGGATGCACATTCTTAATTCTCGGCATCTTCTCACTCTGGCGCCTACACAAAAACAACGTACTTTAAAAATCTCTCACTTTTACTTTTTACCAAACTATGACCATCTCCGATATCTATACCGACTTACCACCCCTAAAAACAGAGCGTCTGCTCCTGCGCAAAGTCACCCAAGAAGACCTCGACGACTTCTACGCCTGGGCATCTGACCCCGGCGTAACAGAGTATGTCACTTGGTATGCACACACATCCCTAGACGAAACCCAAGAATTCATCAACCGCATACTCAACCGTTACAAACACGCCAAAATAGCACCGTGGGTAATTGTTCACCGCCAAAGCAACCAAATGATTGGCCTCAATGGCTTTTGCATCTGGGATGTAAGACACAACCGAGCCGAACTCGCATACGTCCTATCCAAAACCCACTGGGGCCAAGGGTATGTCACCGAAGCTTCACAAACCATCATCACCTTTGGCTTCCAAAACATGAACCCCAACCGAATTGCCGCACGCTGCCGCATCCCCAACATCGGCTCTGCCCGCGTCATGGAAAAATGTGGCCTCACATACGAAGGCACCCTACGCGAAGTCGCCTTTATCAAAAATGAATTCATCGACCTCAAATACTACGCCCTCCTCAAAAAAGATTGGCTGGCATCCCACACGGACACACCGACTCCTTAACCCAATACAAAAGACATCACAATGACCATTCATCCACACATTGCATCCATCTACACCCAAAATAGTAATGACGATAATAATCCGAACCGGCGACGGGCTGGCCCGGCATAGATCGTCTATTGCCAAAAAGCAACCTACCCGCCGTCGATCATCTCGACGGCGGGTTTTTTTGTGCCCGGAAGAACACGGAAGAACACGGAAAAGAAAGGAGGAAAAATTCAAAAGCACCTACCCCCGGCCCCTTCCTAAAGGAATGGGAGTAAAACCAAAACTGTAATACGACCCGCTGGTGGTGTGGGCCGTTGTGCAGTTGGTGGGTTGTGGCCGGGTGAGTTGGGTGGCGTGTGGAACACGAGGCGGGGTGTGGGAACTGCGCGGGCAGGTAAGGGTGGTCTCCGCTCGTAAAAACACTGAAGTACATTTAAAGCCCCACGCAGTGGCGGCTTTCTTTGGATACTTTCTTTAGCTGTTGAAAGAAAGTATCTCGTCGAAGACAAGACAGAGAAAAAACATAAAAACGCTTTTCACCAAAGGAAACACACCATGAAAACCCTACAGATTTCCGAGCTAAAAAAACACATCAACCAAACCATCACCCTCCAAGGCTTTGTCCACACCATCCGCGACCAAAAACAAATGCAATTCATCATCCTACGCAACAGCACAACCCAAGTCCAAATCGTCAACCTAAAAAGCGAGAACCCCTCCCTCGCCAAACAAATCACATCCCTCACCCGAGAATCTGTCATCACAGCAACCGGGTAAGCCATCGAAAAAGGCCTAAGCCTCGAAGGCATCCAATTCTACCTCAACTTCTTCAAATATGGATGCCCATCTCACGGCGGATTTGGATTCGGTCTCTCTCGCATGCTCATGCTCGGTTTTCCAAACGTGCGTGAAACAACATTCTTACCGCGCACACCCAATAGACTCCACCCATAAAAAACCCCCCGACAGTTTCGAATCTGTCGGGGGGTTTTTCATATCAGGAATTTCTTATTTTCAATGCCCATTTCGAGTTTCCAACCACAGATCAATAGATCGCTGACTCTCACTACTTCGTCGCCCAGCAATCAAACCTTCAATGCCAATATGTTCATCCAAATCGGGCCATTCAACCGCATAACCATCGCCCAACAGCTGCCAGTTCTGTCTTTCTTTATCCGTTCCATTTAACAAACGAGGGTACCATTCTAACGGGATAGAAAAACTACGCCCATCCATTAATTCTACGATAAACTTATCATCTGTAACCTCAATAGCAACAGCTACAGGATCTTTCTCAAGCATTAAAGTGGTCATGCCAAGCCTCTAAAAATTGATTTTGATGTTCTACTATCAACTGTGCAATATGAGTAAGTTCATGCGCCCGAAACCCACGATTCTTGGCTAATGAAATAGGTTCAAGCCAATATTTCGCGATAATCCGATCTCTTTTCACATGGATATGAGGCGGTTCGGGCAAATCCGAGCTGAAAAATATAAAACTATATGGCCCGATCTGCAAAACAGTTGGCATAAAACGCTCCCAATAGAGCCGAAAAGACTCGAAAAATATAGCGTAAACGATGCCAAGAGTCAACGATGCAATGAAACTGATTAATCCCAAAACCTCAAAATACAACTGCAACGTCCTCTCAAAACGACTATTGCGCCGATGAACATCTCCATTTACCACATCTCCAACGGGCACACGAAAAGCTCTGACACGCACAGGAAATACGAAACTTTCATATCGAAAAACCCTGTCACATAATATCAAACAACAAACCAATGATCCTACCGCCTTTGAATCTCCCTCTATCTTCTTCCTCTAACCTTTTACCTTCACCCTGTCTCCTGCTCTTCCTTTTTACTTTTTATTTTGATTCCCTATTCCACCACCCGAAAAAACACATCCCGAGAAATACGCTGCCCCGCATGATGTACCGTCACCACCAATTGATGAATCCCCACTGGCACCTGATGCAAATCAATATTCAAAAATATAAATTCATTCTCCCGATCCCCTTCATAGTTCACAGTCACCTCTGTCTCCGTCTCGTTTTTGTCTCTCTTCTGAATCAAATGCGATTGCTCGGGTAAAACATAGCGCACCTGATAATCGCGAAATCCTTCGGGTGCCAGGTCACTCTCTTTAATCAACAACTGCGCATTGGGTTTTTCTAAAGCCAAAAAGAGCGACGCATCCACCTCTTCTTTTTGAGGCCACCCAACCCGATACGAAACATCATAATGGGTATGGCCAAAAACATCTCGTTCTAAACGATACACCTCAAAATACAAATGGAGAAATTCAGATTGTCGAAAAGTTCGCAATGGATTTTGAACAATCGACAAATCATCGCGCGAATCTGGGTACGGTTTCAGCACATGAATCCGTGATGCCAGAAGGGGATCGCTCATTGTCAGTACTGTATCAAGTGGCGCCACTTCTTTCACCATGCGAAAAGTACCAATCGCACCCGCTTTATAATCGCCCACCTCTGCAATTACCTGATATGTATCCACAGGCAACACAAGCTCATGTTGAGAAATCCAGAACAATCCTTCAGGCGTGTTTTGCGTTTCAAAATCAAACACATAGGTCTTTTCAACCTGCTGAAACACAGAGTCCCATTGTGCATCAAACAAAAACAAACCATCTTCGATCTTGGCACTTTGGGTAATATCCACCTTCGTCGCAGGAATTGCATACGCCACTTCCAAGCGCACACTATCCTTCATCGGGAATGCAGATATCTGATACGGCATGCTGTACTTTTGGTCACGATACGGATCATGAAATGTTGGGGGTTGTTTCTGGAAATGTGCCTGGCCATGATCGGGCCAATACCCCGCCTTCAAAGACACAAGCGCTTCGCCTAACTCTTCCCCATCAAAATACCACGCATCCAAATCGGCACCGCTTCTAAAATGGATGCGAAAGTCACCATAATGCCACGTCTCTCTTCGTTCATAAACCGAACGAGAAAAATAAGGACCAAACTTAATATGCGTTTTCCCTTGGTCTGTCTGCCACCCCGGAATACCCCGCAACAACCGAGAAAAGCGCAAATTGGCATACGCCACACGCCGATAATGGTCCATCTGACTTTCATTAAATGCCGTGAGCAAAAGCGGATCTTTTTGCCGCCAAAAATGGTCCAGATCCACGAGACCATCACCCGACAAGATATCACGCTCTGCCTCCGTCAAAATATACTCAATTGACTCAATCACCTCTCGTTCTTCAGTTGATAACATATTGAGAGCCGTTGTATAAAACTCAAACGCTTTTAATTCATCACCCAAACTTTGATAACCCAAACCACAAAACAAAAATGCGTGTGCATCATCTGGATACCGCTGAATCAATTGCCCAGCATAATAAACCAATGAATCTGGCTCATCACTCTCTAAATACACAAGTCCCAAATGATAATAAGGATCCCGAAAATTGGGATCGGCAGCAATGCTCTTTTTAAATGATACGATGGCCCCTAAACGATCTGCTTCCGAAAATTCTTGATTGCCCATCACCAACCGATCTTGATACGCCAGAAAACCCTGTAACGCATAATACCCCACCCAATACCGTGCTTCTGCCATTGCTTGCAAATCATCTGGAAACGCTTCAATCACCTTTTCATAATGCGCATTGCCATTGTACCAAAACATTTGCGACAACAACAACTTACCCAATGTCAACTGATACGCCACATTGCTCGAATCCAACTGAATGGCTGTTTCTATCGCACGTTTGGCACGTTGACGATCATTCACCGTGTTTAAGACCAAATATAACTTGGCCAATCGATGATGTGTTTCCGCATCACCTGCTTGAGTGTGTATACGCTCCCGATAGATCTCAATCGCTTTCTTTACCCGCTCCTGAAACGCTTTCATTTGCTTTTTATCATAAACAGAACCCTCTTCTTCCAAGATCATTTGATACAAAGAATCCACAGCTACGGTCGACTCTTGTGCCCATACCACAGACGTGGTCAAACGTCCAAGTATAAGGAAATAAATCAAAACGTGTGCCATCACGACCGACCCTCAAATGGAGATACTCTCACCCATGTCAGTTAATCTAAACTTCTTCAATACCAATCCCGGATATACACAAAAAAAAGACAAACACCCTACCAATATCCTAATAAAAGATTAAAAAACGCTCTAATCCACACATATAAGCATTAATATCTTATGGAAATTAAAACAGAAATGCAAACCGTTTTCGACCTTTTTTTATAATGACCCTTGACGCATCGACATCTTTTTGTTTAATTTGAGACGCAGTAAAAATCGAATATGCATCATCCGCATAGGGGTGCCGAAAGGCTGAGATCATACCCTTGTGAACCTGATCTGGGTAATGCCAGCGTAGGGAGTAGCGGAGTCCAAAGCAATTGTGTGATTATCACTGCATATGCTAAGGCCGCTTTCTCTACGAAAGCGGTCTTTTTTATGTCTTAAAGGAGCATGGCGATGAAACACGCACTTGTTTTTTTCTTGTTGTTCTTTTCTTCTCTCACACTACAAGCAGCGACACTCAACGGCACCATCACCGACGCCCAAACCGGCGAAACACTTGCCAATGTAAACGTCCGCATCCAAGGCCAAAACTTGGGCACAGTAACGGACGACACGGGCCAATATACAATCACCAACCTGCCTCCCAACACCTACATCTTACACCTCACCCACATCGGTTATATCGCACAAGAAAAACGCATCGCCCTTGTGCAAGACCAACAACACAACCTCATACTTACCCCCACATCCTTACCGGGTGACGCAGTCACCGTCACGGCAACACGGGCCCGCAAAAGAGAAACACCAACCACCTTTAGCAACATCACCAAAAAAGAACTTGAAGATCGTTACACTCTTCAAGACATGCCCACACTCTTGTCCGAACTGCCCGCCATCAACACCTACGACGAAACCGGCAATGGCATAGGCTACAGCTACCTCACCATGCGCGGCTTTGACCAACGCCGCATTGCCGTCATGATCAACGGCATTCCTCAAAATGACCCCGAAGACCACAATGTGTATTGGGTCAACTTTCCAGACCTTGCCTCCAGCCTCGAAGACATCCAAGTACAACGCGGTGCAGGCAGTGCCTTTTATGGCCCCGCCGCCATTGGCGGTTCGATCAACTTGGTCACAGATCGTTTTGCGCCCGAACCCAAGCTCACCATCTCATCAGGATATGGCAGTTATGACACGCGCAAACTCGGTGTCACCCTCAACTCGGGTCTGCTCGACAACCGGTTGGCCCTCAACGCACACTTTGGCAAAACCCAAACCGATGGGTATCGCAACCAAGCCTGGGTCGATTTTCTTTCTTATTTTTTTGGCGGTGCTTACTACACAGAACACACCACCACACGTTTTCACATCTACGGCAGCAAAAACACCGATCACCTCAACTTTTATGGCATCTCACCCACAACAACGGTCGGCACACAAACCGTGGATGCCCTCAATGATCGCACCTTGCGCAAAGAAAACCCCATCACGGGCAATGAAGAAATAGAAGACTTTCACCAACCCCATTATGAACTCATTCACGAATGGACCGCAAGCCCCAATCTCACCGTGAGCAATTCACTCTTCTACGTACAAGGTGGCGGATACTTCGACTTTGATGGGTCGTGGGCAGACGACTTCTACTTTCGGCTCACGCCAGAATTTGGATTCACCTCACAGGGCTATCCGGGGCAATCGCTCATCAGAGCCTATGTCAACAACCGCCAAGGCGGCTGGTTACCCCGCATCACCTATCAACGTGAGCAATCCACAACCGACGTCGGTTTTGAACTGCGCTACCATCAATCACTCCACTACGGGCAAATTCGGTGGGCAGAAAACTTGCCCACAGAAGCCACACCCGATTACCGCTACTACGAATACAAAGGCAGCAAATGGATCACTTCTGCCTACTTCAATCACAACCACAAACTCACAGACCGCCTCAACATCATGGGCAACCTACAAGTTGCACACAAACGCTATCGCTTCTTTGATGAAAAATATGTGGGCACAGAATTCACCTTACCAAACACATTTATCAACCCCAAGCTCGGAATCAACTTCAATCTCACCAACAGCACCAACTTTTACACCAGCATAGCCCGTACCGAACGCGAACCCAGACTCGTCAATTATTATGACGCCGCCGAATCGACCTGGTCTACCCCACAATTTGAACAAAATGCCAACGGCACGTTCAACTTTGACAATCCTTTGGCCAAACCCGAAAAGCTCAACAACATCGAAATAGGATTCGCATACACCACCCCGCGTTTTCGGGCCAATGCCAACGCGTTCTGGATGGACTTTCGAGACGAAATTGTTAAAAGTGGTCAACTCGACCTCTTTGGTCAACCCGTGACAGGCAATGCCGACAAAACCTTGCACTCTGGCATCGAACTCTCCGCCGCCGTTCGCCCCATTCCCACACTCACCATTCAAGGCAATACCACCCTCAGCCACAACACCTTTAAACACCACACCGACTTTTCAAGTGGACAAGCCGTTGCGCTTGATGGCAATCGCATTGCTGGATTCCCAGACCTTCTTGCCAATTTGCGTGCGACCTACGAACACAACAATATGCGAACATCCCTTTACCTGCGCCACGTGGGCAAACAGTACACCGACAACAGCGAAGACAACCGCCAAAACCCAACACTGCGCAATACCCAAGGATATATACCTCTTGTTGTTGATCCTTATACCACAGTCGATCTATCACTCAGTTATAACTTAGGTCACCAACTGGGCCTAAAAGGCTTTGAAATTCGCATCGACATCAACAACCTGTTCGACACCCTTTACGAAACCCATGGTGAAGGGCTCTCTTTCTTTCCTGCAGCCACACGCAATATCTTACTCTTCACAAAGTTTGAGCTTTAGAGTGCTCCACAAAGTGAGGCACCACCATTCCTGATACACATGTGAACAAAAAAAAGGCGACTCGTTTTCACAAACGAGTCGCCTTTTTTATTTTTATTTTTTAACGCTGTTTATTCATCATCTT
>Ga0115002_10004828_pt1 | contig 16124 bp, 12 predicted proteins | sample ArcticOcean_MG_C_8_FD_89576 | JGI IMG/M metagenome (GOLD analysis project Ga0115002, IMG submission 89576) | Marine microbial communities from western Arctic Ocean - ArcticOcean_MG_CB11_86 | ecosystem: Environmental > Aquatic > Marine > Oceanic | place: Arctic Ocean: Canada Basin | collected... | reverse complement strand
CTGTTCCTTGCGAAAGCGGATACGCGCCCAACAAAGCACCGGCAATATACCAAGCTTTCGTCAACGCCACGCTGTTGCCAGAAACCGTAATCACGCTCTCAATCGCAGTTCCAGATCCGTAGGCAACGACGCCAATAGCCCACCACCAAAGATGTAACGAAGTCGATCGATGGTAACACCGCCAGAACAGTTGAGTGGCAAACACCACGCAAATGATCGTCGTAATGATAGGCAGATAATGCACCCAAGTGATCAACGGCTCGTCGGCAAGTAATAACAATAGAAGTCTTCCTTGAGTTTCACGGATGCCAGAGCGCTAACTAACAACAGCTACCTTCTTGCTTCTTGCTTCTTGCTAATTGCTAATTGCTAACAGCAAACTCCCTAACAGCTAACTCCCTAACAGCTCCTTACTTCGACTTCCGCCGTCCGCCGCCCGTGCCTTGTCGCGCTTTGGCGTCTGCTGCTGCATCGTATTGCGGGTTGAGTTTGGTGGGAATTGGAGCGTCGACTTTCTTTTGCCAGGATTGGAGAGCGGCCAGTAGCTCGGCGGTTTTGTCGGCGTTCTTGGCCGCCAAGTTGTGTTTTTCGCCGATGTCTTCTCTGAGGTTGTAGAGTTCGAGGTCACCGTTTTCGAAGTATTGGTGCAGTTTCCAATCGCCAATGCGAATGATGCTGCAAGGTCGGGAGCGAAAGAGTCTGTCTCGTTGTTCATTGGTGACGGCGGCATAGGATTGCAAATAGGCGGGAAAGTGCCAGTAGATTGGCCGCTCGCCGAAGGATTTTTTCTGGCCATTGATAATGGGCAGAATGCTCAAGCCATCGACAGGTTGGCCTTTGGCTAGGTCGGCGCCGGCCATTTCGCAAAGTGTAGGATAAAGATCGACACCGATAATCGGTTCGCTCGACTTGCTACCCGCTTTCACAACTCCGGGCCACTTTACAAAGAACGGTTCCCGGATGCCACCTTCGTAATAGGTTCCCTTGTAGCCTTTCAATGGCGCCATGTCGGTCGCCGGCCCGTATCCACCGTTATCGGAGTAGAAGATGACGACTGTGTTTTCGGCGAGTCCTAATTCTTCGAGTGTCGCTTGGATACGACCAACGCCGTCGTCCACCGCTTGAATCATCGTTGCCATTGCGACGTGGTTGTGAAGTTTACCCTTCTTCTTTTGTTGGTATTTCGCGACCAGTTCTTTCTTGGCGTGCAACGGAGTGTGAACGGCGAAGTGAGTTAGATACAGCGCCCATGGATTTGATTTATTGGCTCGAATGAACTTGATAGCTTCGTCACTCAAGCGGTCCGTAACGTACTCGCCTTTCGGCGCATCTTTCAAACCGGGTGCCTTGCCGTGCGGCGGGTAGTAGCCGTTGGGTGGTCCGCCGGAATGCGTTCCGCCAATATTGACATCGAAACCATAAGGCAGCGGATCGCTACTGACATGCCACTTGCCCATCGTGGCCGTTTTATAGCCGGCTTTTTGTAACTGGTGAGCCCACGTTTTGGTTTTCGGGTCTAACGTTGACGTTCCCGGTACGTGCAACAGCTTGCGATATTTCGCGTTTCCCCGAGCTGACGTGCCGACGTTGTAAACTTTGTGACGCGGAGTGTATTGCCCCGACAGCAAACAAGCTCGAGCAGGTGCACAGTTTGCTGCACACGAGTAGGCATCGGTGAAGATCATGCCTTGCGACGCCAGCTTATCGAGGTTGGGAGTTTCATAGAAATCCGAACCCATGTAACTGGTGTCTTTCCAGCCGAAATCATCGAGGAACACGAAAAGAATATTGGGTTTATCTGCAGCCTGAGCAGGTGCCACTAATGCGGTTGAACAGACTGAAATGAGAACCAGTGACATGATCAACATGGTGTCGCACTTTTGGGAAAGCCAAGTCTTCATCGAAAATCCATATCGTTTATTGAGGATAAAATTGTCCGAGGCAGTCGAAGTGCCCTCGTTGATGTGCCCTAATAGATGTGCCCTTATTGTAGTTGGAGTCGAAACGAAGAACAGAGGTTTCAACGTTCGACTTCCTCAACAGGAAATTCTGCCTCACGCGAAATGCTTAACCGTTGGTTGACTTGAACGTCAGTACGAGAAACCTTGCCGTTCTGGTGAGGGAACGTGACGACGATATCGCACTCTTTGTGTTCGCCGAGACCGAAATGGGCGACGGCTTCTTGAGACGAAGCATATCCGTAGCCGGTGGCAATTTCGCGACAGCCGAGCAGTGCTTCCTTTTGTCCCAACTTTCCCGCTTCGTAGATTCGCACGACCGAACCGATTCCCATCGAGTTTACTTTGCCGCTGCCGACGACGCGGATGTCGAGCCAGTTACCTGATTTCGTTTCGTTCTTCAAAAGCAGTGAATTTTGATCAGACCACCAATGCCCGAGAAAGAGGTCGAGTCGCCCGTCTCGGTTGAAATCGCAACTGGGACCGGGAGCTGAATACATGATCTTTTTGTCCGCGATCATTTTGTCGAAAAACGTACCCGAGCGTTTGATTGCTTTGTCTGCTGGAGTGGGGAAATCGTTTACGGATAAAGTATCTTGTTGGAATCGAGGGAGTTCCCCGGAGCGGCCAACATTTCGAAAGATCACTGGATACGGCTTGCCCGCGCGAAACTTGACGATGCTGCAATACAAATCAACTCGACCGTCGTTATCAAAGTCTTGCAATTCTAGGTGAGGAGCTTTTAGCGGGAGCGGTACCAAGCCGACCGCGTCCGTCACGTCCTCAAACTTCAATCGCGAAGCCTCTGTTCCGCGATTGAGGTACAAGCGATTGGCGACTGGAGTCAGCCAAGGGCTGCCGTAGTGTTGGCCGAGTGCGATATCGGGGAGACCGTCGTTGTTTACGTCTGCGATCGCCACGCCGCAGACCATGTCGTCTCCTTTCGCGGTTGGCCAAGCGAATGTCGCGTCGTGTTTCGGCGACGATTGAAATTTACCTTTGCCGTCGTTGATTAACAGGTGGTTGCCAAGCGTCGAGGCCAAGAAAATATCGGGCCAGCCATCAAGGTTTACATCGGCTGCCGCAACCCCGAGTCCAGCTGCGTTCTCGGGGATGCCCACGTCTTTGGAAACGTCTTTGAACTTCAGCCTTCCTAAGTTCTTGAACAGTCGAGATGTCTTTGTTGTCGAGCCGTTGTAGCCAGGAATCGGATCTTCGCCGACGAGTAGATCGAGCAGCCCGTCGCCGTTGTAATCCAGTACTGTGGCACTGCGTCCACCGAACGCTGCGGGACAGGCTCCGTTGTTCGCGCTGATGTCCGTGAATTTGCCTTTGCCGTCGTTTAAGAACATGGAGCAACCGGCAAATGCGTGACCGTGTCGAGTCGCAAGTCTTCCGCCTGCTGGCCCCGGCATACTACCGACATAGAGGTCGAGATCCCCGTCGTTGTCGAGGTCGGCGAAAACGACTCCGGTTGCTCGAGTTGAAATTCTCGGCGCCGCTTGTGTGTCGAGCTCGAATTTGCCCTCCCTATTGCGGAATAGCAAATTGGCTTGAGTTCCTTGGTAGTGAAAAGTACCAAGGTATAGATCGGCCCAGCCATCGCCATCTATATCACCCCAGCCCACGCCGTGTGCCTGAATTTTACTGGCGGCGGGAATGAGATTCAGCTCTTTGCCAACGTCGCGAAAATCAAAAGCATGCTTGGCGGATTGTGGAGCCTGTGCATGCGAAACGGAATCAGCAAATATAGCGATCCAGAAAACGATTGCGAACATAGCGAGGAAGGTGTAGCGGTGGTTGGGCATAGCAATCTCGGATGTTGAGTCGAATGTTGGCGAGTTTCGCGGTGGGTACTTTGGCGAATCGAAGCGCTAGTTACGATTATATGTCAAATGAAATACTAAAGCACGAAGGTAGTCTGCGTTACGTTATTCCTCGCGAAAGGCGCGATTGGTGGTGAGTTTACAAATCAGCAGCCTCTCCGAATAAGGTGTAGAATACGGGCGTCGTGATGATCGCAAGAACGATCGCGGGTTTGGTTAAGGCGTGAAAAATGCGTTACAAAATTGCTCTGCTCATTGCTTGTATTCAGATGTTTCTCGGCAGCCCTTTGTCGGCCGATAATAATTGGCCGCAGTTTCGCGGCCGACAAGCGAGCGGTGTCGGTAGCGGGCGACCCCCGAAGCGTTGGAATCTCGAGACTGGCAAGAACGTCGCTTGGAAGACGGAGTTGCTTGGGCTGGGTCACTCCGGCCCAATCGTTTGGGGCGACCGGGTCATCATCACAACGGCCATCAATTCATTGAACGAGCGTCCGAGTCTTGCCATGGGGTGGTCGGGCGGCGCGGGTGAAGCCGCCGAAGAAACGGGCGAGTGGTCTTGGCGAGTTATCTGCCTTGATCTCAAGTCGGGCAAACAGATTTGGTCAACGGACGCTACGACCGGAAAACCCACCATCAAACGTCACATCAAAGGTTCACACGCCAATTGCACGCCAGCTACCGACGGGAAACATATCGTCGCGTTTTTCGGCTCCGAGGGACTCTATTGTTTTGACATGGACGGAAACTTGAAATGGAAAAAGGACTACGGTCGCTTGCATTCGGGGCCCTATGACTCCGACGATCTCGAATGGGGATTTGCCAGTTCGCCTGTAATCCACGATGGCAAAGTTGTTCTGCAATGCGACTGCCTGAATGCGAATTTCATTTCCATCGTCGACCTTGGGACTGGAGAGGAAGTACGTCGGATTGAACGCGAAGACGTAGCGACTTGGTCCACTCCGCTTATCGTGTCGGATGATAAACGTACGCAGATTGTTTGCAATGGCTTCAAGCAAATGGCCGGTTTCGACTTCAACAGCGGTGAACTCCTGTGGTCCATTGAGGGAGGCGGCGACGTGCCAGTCCCATCGCCTTTGTTCTCGCACGGCATGATCTATCTCACCAACGGGCACGGTCGCACGCCAACTTACGCCCTTTCGCCAAAGGCATCCGGAGATCTAACGCCGGGCAATTCTCGAGAGGATCCGGCCGCAGAAGAAAAACCCGCAGAGGAAAACCCCGTAGAAGAGCAGGACGAAAAAGAGCAGGGCCAAGAGCAAGAGAACGAGGGAGCGGAAGACGATGAAAAAGAATTCGACAAACCGTCAGCTGGCCTCGCTTGGTGGCAGCCCCGCGACGGTTCGTATATTCCAACACCAGTCATTTACAAAGATCTGCTCTATACGTGTAACGATAACGGGCGGCTGGCCGTCAGAAATGCGTTGACGGGAGAACTGGTTTTCCGGCAGCGAGTTGGAAACGGCCGATCCACTTTTACCTCGTCGGCCGTCGCCGCAAATGACCACGTCTACATCACCAACGAAGACGGCGAAACCACTGTGATAAAATACGGTCAGCAGTACCAAGAAGTCACCGTCAACAAATTGAACGAAACCACCATGGCCACTCCAGCGATCTCTGGCAGCCGATTGTTGATTAGGACGGAGCGGCATTTGTATTGCCTTGCCAAAACCAAGGGCAAAACGAAAATCAAAGCCAAATCGCCAGTTCCCACAGAAACTCAGAGGCAATGACGCCATGTTGAAAAGAACGCTTGGACGCACCGGATTGGAAGTTTCTCAATTGGGCTACGGGAGTATGGGCATCCGGGGACCACGCACCTGGGGCGTCCGCGTCGTATCGGACGAAGCGGCCGACGGAATACTCAATGCCCTCCTCGACGCTGGTATCAACTTCATCGATACAGCGCCGGACTATGGCATGAGCGAAAAGCGAATCGGAGATTTTTTAAGCTCTCGACGAAACGAATACTATTTAGCGACGAAATGTGGCTGCGATTACACCCAACACGACGACCACATCGAGATTGCGCATGATTGGGAAGTGGATGTCGTTCAACGCAATATTGAATCCAGCCTTAGTCGCATGAAAACAGATTATGTCGATCTGTTGCAATTTCACGGAGGCGATGCGGAGTCCCTGCAAAAGGCTGGATTGATTGATCTACTGATACGCTATCGCGAAGAAGGGATCGTGCGACACATCGGATCGTCCAGTTCGCTTCCGAATCTGCCAGCTCTAATCGCATTGAACGTATTCGACACTTTTCAAATTCCCTACAGTTGTTTGGCACCGCAACATCACGACTTGATATCGTCTGCTGCGGAGACCGGCGCCGGCATTATTATTCGGGGCGGTATCGCTCACGGCGGTCCCGATGCAGAAATCCAACGACCGGCTCTCAACGACGTCTGGACTACGGCTCGGTTAGACGAATTGCTTCCCGAGGGAATGTTGAAAGCGGAATTCATCCTTCGATTCACGTTGTCTCACCCACACTGCCACACCACGATCGTCGGAACGTGCGATCACGACCATCTTCAACAGAATTTGGATGCCGTCGCGCGAGGCCCTCTCGACCAGAAGCTGTACCAAGAAGCGAGGAACCGCGTGGCAAACGCGCTAAACGATCAAGAGTAAGCGAAGTGGCGTGACGCCCAAACCAAGACGAAGATGCGTGCACAACCGACGCGGCGCAGAGCTGCGTGACGATGGCGACACCACGCTCCAGCTACGCTTTGTATTGCAACTGAACTAGCGACTCAATTGCACTGACGATTCGCTCGAATTGCTGTGTCTGAACGATGAGGTCTGCGAATTCTTTCGATGCCTCGACGACCCGATCGTGAAATGGTTTTACCGTTTCTTGGTACTGACTGACGATTGACTCCACATCACGTCCCCGCTCTTGCCTATCCCGTTGCAGCCGGCGGATGAAACGCAAATCGTCGTCCAAGTCGACAAATAGGGAGAGATCGAGATGTTCTCGGATCGAGGGTTCGGCAAGGACCATGATTCCTTCGGCGATTATGATTGGAGCAACGGAGACTTGCCGAGTCTCATGGGTGCGAGCGTGACTCGCGAAATCGTACTTTGGGGATTCGACCGTTTCGTGATTCCGCAGATGCGAAAGATGTTCGACGAATAATTCCGTTTCGATTGCTTCTAGGCTATCGAAATTGATCCGTGCCCGCTCATTTTCACTGAGATGAGAATTGTCTCGATAGTAATCGTCGTGACGAAGAGTGGCTGTCAGAGTCGGCATCGATTCACAAATCATCCGACACAGCGTCGATTTTCCCGAGGCTGTACCTCCAGCAATTCCTACCACAAGCGATTTGTACGACGAAGACATCTGGATCCCAAACAAAATGCGTGAACGAAAGCACTGCGAACAATGCAAAACCTCGGTGGCTGACAGCCGAAAGCCGGCGCTACTCTTGCCTGTCCCGTTTCCGTAAACGAAACTGATAAACGAAGTATAGCTATTTACTCAACGGATCGACATTATGCTTGAGAACTTACCCATTCAAATCGAGGACATTCGAGCGGCTCGGACGCGAATTGCGGACTACGTCGTGCGAACACCGCTTGTGCCAAATGAGCCCTTGTCCCAACAACTTGGCTGCGACGTGAATTTCAAATGCGAAAACTTGCAGCACATCGGCGCGTTTAAGGCCCGGGGGGCCTGCAATGCCGTGTTTTCACTATCGGACGAGCAAGCTGAAAAAGGCGTCGTGACGCATTCGTCGGGAAATCACGCCGCGGCGGTCGCTCGAGCTGCTTCGCTGCGAAAAATCCCCGCACATATCGTCATGCCTCACAATTCAAGTGCGGTAAAATTGGCTGCAGTCGAGGCGTTGGGAGTGATCCCAGTGCTTTGCGAACCCGATGCCGAATCGCGGCACCGAGGAGCTGACGAAATTCAAGCAGCAACTGGGGCGACGTTAATTCACCCTTACGACAACACCGCCGTCATGGCGGGCCAAGGGACCGTTGCCCTAGAGATTATCGAACAACTCGAGAGCGTCGATACCATTGTCGCTCCTGTTGGCGGGGGCGGATTGTTATCGGGAGTTCTCGTTGCAGTGAAATCTCTACGGCCAGACATCAGAGTAATCGCGGCGGAGCCGGCCTGGGCGGACGACGCAGCTCGCAGCCTCCAATCTGGTAAAATCGAAATGCCAACGCGTTACGATACCATCGGCGATGGACTGCGAACTCCCCTTGGTGAATTCACCTTTGCTGTGATCCGATCGCTACTAGACGACATTCTCCTCGTCAAAGAAGAGACGATTGCAGCAGCGACTCGCCTGATTGCGAACCGAGCGAATATGATTGCGGAGCCTTCCGGCGCCGTGCCGCTCGCCGCTGTACTGGAGCATGGCCAACAGTTTGCCGGCCGCCGAGTTGCTCTGGTCATTTCCGGTGGCAATCTCGACCTTACTCAATTTAGTCTATTGGAGTCGACCTAAATGGATCTTACCGAATTCACCACCTGTCGATATGAACTGAAACGACCCCTGCTGATCATTACTGGTTCGAAAGGATCTCTCGCTTGCGGCTATCTAAATATTGCCACCTTCGAGAAGCTTGACGAAGCGGCGGCGATCGTCAGCGGTGTCGGTGACTACGAGGACATGGCGCGCGCTGAAGTACAACAGGTTTCGCCAGCCGCCGAGGCACTTGGAGTCAAAATTGGCATGACGGGAGCTGCTGCGCTCGAACTATTTCGCTGAGCCCGATTTCGCTGCGGCCGACTTTTTGATTGGACTGAAGGGGAACAACTCCTTGAGTTCCGCTTCGTTTGGTTGCCGGCCGTATTCGCAGATCTCAAACGCTTCGGCATATTTTACGTTCTTGGCTTTTTCGACACCGTACCAGCGGACGAGAGTTTCACGGAATCGATCGGCTTCGCTGCTGGCTCTTCTGACCCATTTTTCGCGGAGCCAAGCGCGGCGCAATTCGGGCTTTGAAGCCGGTGGTACTTTGGCCATTTTCTCAGCCGAGCCCAAAGCGCCTCCCTCGAACGTCTGCGATTCTAACGCCATCAAGGCGTCGACTTTGAGTTCAAAAACTTCGTCGATCGAAACGGCGATGTCGGCGTCGAAAGGGTATGGCTTCTTGAATCGATCGCTGGAGTAAAGAAAGACCGGATTCTTTTTCAATGGGGGCGTATCGGGGCAAAAGAATGGCACGGTTACCATGAAGGCTGCGTCTTGCACGAGTACACCGACATAGCGGTGATCGGGATGGTAGTCCCAGGGACGATGTGAAATCACGATGTCGGCGTCCCAGTCGCGAATCAGGCGAGTGATGGTACGGCGATTTTCGAGCGTCGGTAGCAACTCCCCGTCGTGAATGTCGAGCACTTGTGAAGTGACTCCAAGTCGTTTGGCAACTTCAGCGGACTCCGCCGTTCTACGTTTGGCAAGCGCGCCGCCGGACATCGCCCAGTGCCCAATATCGCCATTGGTGACCGACACGAGTTTGACGAGGTGACCTTGCTTGGCCCATAGCGCCGCGGTACCACCGGACTTGTATTCCGCATCGTCCGGGTGGGCGCCAAAACAAATGATTCGCAGCTTTTGGGCAGCGTTGGCCTGCTTTGCATTCTTAAGTGAAGTGGCTCCCTGTTCTGCAAAACAATCCATCGGCAACAGAAGAGCAATCGTAAGTAGCAGTAGCGTGAGACGAGTCATTGGTTTTCTCCTGGGATCCAAGGGAGCTGAGTAAATACAAGTTGAGTTTTTTGCACGAGTGAGTTTCGTATTATAGACAGTTTTGACGGTCTCGATCTAAACCCTTCTGGCTCATTTTGTAGCTTCTAGCGATTGGCATCGTCACTCGGCAACTGATAAACTTCCAATGGATAACAATCACTTGCAAACACTCATTAATTTGGGAATTCCGCGATGAAGAATACTTCCGTCTCAGTTGCATTGTTGTTGATTTTATTACTCACAAATGTAGCAGTCGCTCAAAAAACCGAGGTCCAAACGTTTACCTACAAGAAAGTAGGTGAACTCGAAATCAAATTGGACGTCCATCGAGCGGCTGACGAGAAAGTGAGGCCGCTGGCAGTCTGGATTCACGGTGGCGCCTTGATCAATGGCGGGCGGCAAGGAATTGGTCCAGGCAAGCAATTATTGGAGGCGGGTTATGTTGTTGTCTCCATCGACTATCGTTTGGCGCCGGAAACAAAACTGCCTGTGATCATTTCAGATGTCGAAGACGCCTTTAAGTGGATTCGCAAGAATGGCCGAGCAAAGTTTCTCGCAGACACGTCGAAGATCGCGGTGCTCGGTGGTTCTGCGGGCGGTCATCTCACGATGTCCAGCGGCTTTCGGATCCAACCCCCACCGACCGTGCTCGTCGCCTATTGGGGCTACGGCGATTTGGTTGGACCTTGGCTAAGCAAACCCAGTCCCCATCCTCGTCACCAACGTGGCTCGCTATCGAAAGCGGAGATGGCCAAAGTGGAAAAAGGACCGCCAGTTGCAAATTCTCGCGACCGTATTCTGAACGGCGGATCCTATTATCAGACTTGCCGTCGACTAGGCATCTGGCCCGAGAAAGTTAGTGGGTTTAAAGAAACTGATATTGAGAAGTTCAAACCTTACATGGCCGCCCACAACGTTACCCCAAAGTATCCTCCCATCCTCATGATCCATGGAACCGAAGACACTGATGTGCCTCATGAACAGAGCGTCATCATGGTAAAGCAGCTCAAAAAACACGGAGTCCAATACAAACTGATTTCGGTGGCGAACGGAGAACACGGGCTCGGCGGGGCGTCGTCAGAGGACATCAAGGCAGCCCGCGATTCGGTCCTACCTTTTATCAATCGCTACATGAAATAACGGAAATGTGGCCAAACAGCCATCAGATTCTCTATTATTTCGCTTTCGGGAACCGTTCGGCGGCCTCAACGTCAATCGGAGGACCAGCAACCTCGAACGAGGGATAACTCGACGCTAGGGAGCAAAGATGAACTCAATGAACGCTACACTTCGTGTTTCCGGACTTTCTATCTTCTTCTTTTGTGCTGCCACAACATTCTTGCTGGGCGATCAGCCTCCCGAACAACCGGGGCAGGAGGAGAATGCGAGCGGAAGCACTGAAACGCTCCTGCTGGGGAAATGGAAAGGGCTCGGCCCTTGTGACGGATCGCTGGTCGTGCGAAAAGACGGTACGTTCAGCCAGTATTCGGTCGGGCCAACGGGCGAGAACTGGAACGGCAAATGGAAACTAACGTGGAGTACACTTCCGCCCGTATTGGAACTTCAGATTACTTCCTATGAGCCAGAAGATGAGTTGAATGAAACGAATGAATTCAAAGTCACCAAACTCGACGAAGGCAAACTGACTCTCACGCTGAAAGAGAAGTATGTCGTTCAGTACAAACGGGTCAGCAAAGAAACGCCGAAAAACAAAAAAGGCCAGCAGAAATAATCCTGCTGACCTTGGCTGTTTCCAGAAGTATCGATTTCAGAAGTATCGATTTCAGAAGTATCGATTTCAGAAGTATCGAGTCTTACTTCATTGTATCGTCTTACTTCATTGTATTATTCTCGAGCGGCTTACCGTTGGTCGTGAGGATTTGGAAGTGGTGGAATCCTGCGTTCTGACCTGAGTACCGCCAGACAACTTTCTTTTCTCGAGTTACCTCGAATAGCTTTACGCTATTTCCTTTTGCATGGTAGCTAGAGATGACGGTGTTGCCATTGGGTAGACGCTGAGCACCACAGGCATCGTCGAACAGATTTTCGCCGATGTCTTCGTTGGTAACACTCCATACTGTCTTGCCTTTGCCATCGACTTCGATGATTCGATTGCCGTTGGTGCAAGCGATAACAGTGTTGCCATTTTCCAAACGAATGGCGGTAAACGGCCAGTCTCGTTTTGCTCGACCTCGATCGTCGGTGGGAAACGACCGGACGACTTCGCCCGTGTCGGCATTGTATTCCTTAACCGCGAAATCTAGCAGGTGCGGCGCGATATAGTTACCGTTGGGCAACATTCGGAGCATCCGAGTCTGCATGTGTGCGTTGCCCTTTTGGCATTGCAGCGCGGTGACTTTTTCGACTTCACCTTTGCGATTAACGATGATCGCTCGCGGCTCCGGTCCCAGCTCTGCGACGAGGAACTTGTCGCCCGGCAACAGCTGAACTGTGCTGGTCTCTTTTTGTTGAGCGACGTATTGGAAAACGATCTTCTTAGATTCGCGTTCGATTTCGACAACACCACCATTGGGAAATCCTTTGCAGCCATAAAGAGCTAACAAGACGTTTCCATTGGGGAGAACCCAGCCATCGCTGGCGGGCATGTCGAACTTCCATTCAACCTTTCCATCTTCGCCGACAATCACTGCGCGGTTGGCTTTGCCAACGCCGATAAACGAGTGGGTAATTTTCGCGTCATCCGCGAAACTTGCGATGGGTAGCACTAGCAAAACAAGAGCTGTCGTTACAAGAACGGCGGTAATAATTCTTGCTATGAAAGAGAAGCGTGATTGCATATTAAATGTCTCCTTGTGAATTAATTTGGCAAGCAGCCAGTGTAACCATGTAACTGGCGCATTGCGCCTCATTAATGGCATTTCGCGTCGTCTTTACATGCAAAACGCTCGGATTCTAAAAAGAACTGTCCATAATCAACTTTGTTCGGTGAACTAACGCGAATTGACAAATACAATTAAATACGAGACGTTATTCGAGTATCTCACCCACCAGACTTCACCAGTCAACTGTATTGAATCTTTTGTTGTGTTGAATCTTTATGCAGACATCGCTTCCATTTAACCTTACCCGTCGCGAAATGCTCCGCAAATGCGGAATGGGGATGGGATCGCTCGGTATGGCTTCGCTCTTGGGGCCGGACATCGCAGCGGCCGACGACGCCATCGCATCTCCGTTTGCCGTACGCCAACCTCATTTTCCAGCGACCGCGAAACGCGTCATTCACATCTTTTGTAACGGCGGGCCCTCACACCTCGATACATTTGATCCCAAGCCGGCTCTCAACAAATGGCACGGGAAGGCGATCCCCATCAAGCTGCGTACCGAACGACCAACTGGCGCGGCACTCGGCTCACCGTTTAAGTTTAAGAAATATGGCGAGAGTGGAATCGAAGTTAGCGAACTCTTTTCCAAAGTGGCGGAGAGTATTGACGACATTGCCGTCATTCGCTCGATGCGCGCCGACGTGCCGAATCACGAGCCTTCTTTGTTGTTGATGAACTGTGGCGAGTCTCGCTTGCCACGGCCGAGCATGGGTTCGTGGGTAACTTACGGACTCGGTTCCGAAAGTCAAAACTTACCGGGCTTCATTGCGATGTGCCCCGGCGGGTTGCCGATTCAAGGGACACAAAATTGGCAGAACGCTTTTTTGCCCGGCGCGTTCCAAGGCACCTATATCGACACGAAGCACACCGATATCAATCGGCTTATCGAAAACGTGCAGAATAAATACACCAGTATGGATGCTCAGCGCGAACAACTCGATCTGCTGCAAAAGCTCAATAAGCAACATGCCGCCGACCGACAAAACGACGCTCAGCTGGAATCTCGAATCCAATCTTTCGAGCTGGCTTACCGTATGCAGATCGATGCGACAGATGCTTTCGATATTTCTCACGAGCCGCAGCACATCCGCGACATGTACGGAGCGGGAGTGCACGCCCGGCAAACTCTCATCGCCCGCCGATTGCTAGAACGGGGCGTTCGGTTCGTTCAACTTTGGCATGGCGAGGGGCAGCCGTGGGACAGTCACGACAATTTGGAATCAAGCCATCGCCGCTTGGCCAAAGAAAGCGATCAGCCAATCGCCGCTCTGCTAAAAGACCTGAAGCAGCGCGGGATGTTGGAAGATACCCTCGTGATTTGGGGCGGCGAGTTTGGTCGCACGCCGGCGGTCGAGCTACCCAAAGAAGGTGCGAATCAAGGTCTGGTTAACGGACGCGATCACAACCATCACGGCTTTACAACGTGGATGGCTGGCGGTGGCGTTCGCGGCGGTTACGTTCACGGAGCGACCGACGAATTCGGCTTTAAGTCGATAGAAAACGTCGTCCACGTCCACGACTTACACGCCACCATCATGAAACTTCTTGGGTTTGATCACGAGAAACTTACGTTCCGATACGCAGGTCGCGATTTCCGCCTGACGGATGTCCACGGCAATGTCGTCGAGGAGTTGATCGCATGATTCCAGGCAATCCCACGCCACCCCGGCTACTCACCATTTTCAGCGCAGGCTTTTTGGGACTTGTACTGACCTCCCTAGCTACAGGTCAGGAATTCTCCCGCGCTCAGCTCGACTATTTTGAGGGGAAGGTTCGTCCCGTATTGATCAAGCATTGCTACGAATGCCATAGCCACAAGACGGGGACTTCCGAAGGCGGTCTGTATTTGGACACGCGAGCGGGCATGATCAAAGGTGGCGAATCGGGAACGGCTGTTGTCCCTGGCAACCCAAGTAGAAGTTTACTGATTACGGCAATCGGATACGCGAACGAAGATCTGCAGATGCCGCCGAAAGACGAAGGTGGAAAGCTGAACGCTGATGTAGTTGCGGATCTGACCAAGTGGGTTGAAATGGGAGCTCCGGCACCCGCTTCGAAACCGCCAGTTGCCCCTGCTCACGATATGGAAGGCGCCAAGAAACATTGGGCGTTCCTTCCAATCGTCAAGCCGAATCTTCCCAAGGTTAGCGATCCGAACTGGGCGAGAAATCCCGTTGACGCGTTCGTCTATTCCAATCTGTCCGCCCTTAAGCTGCCCGCAAATGAAATGGCGGAACGGCCGACTCTTCTGCGGCGAGTCACTTATGACTTAACGGGATTGCCGCCTACGTACCAAGAGATGCAGGCGTTTCTGCAGGACGACTCGGAACAAGCCTACGGGAAAGTGGTCGATCGACTGCTGTCCTCGCAAGCCTACGGCGAACGCTGGGGGCGGTTCTGGTTGGACGTCGCTCGTTATGCCGACACTCGCGGTTATCGGACAGGTGGTAAGCAGGAACGGTTTCCGTTTTCCCACACGTATCGCGACTACGTCGTCAGCGCCTTCAATAACGACAAGCCGTACGATCAATTCATCCTGGAGCAGATCGCGGCCGACCAACTGCAACTGGGCGACGACAAAACACCGTTGGCTGCAATGGGATTTCTGACGTTGGGGCGGCGGTTTATCGACAATCAAGTGCTGATCATCGACGACCGAATCGACGTCGTGACGCGAGGACTGATGGGAGTAACCGTCACCTGTGCCCGTTGTCATGATCACAAGTTCGATCCGGTTCCAACAGCGGACTACTATTCGCTCTACGGAGTGTTCGCCTCCTCGACTGAACCGTCCGAATTGCCGTTAATTGGTGGAACCAAGGCTCCCGAGAAGCATCGTTCGTATTTGGAAGCGGTTCAACGAATTCGGGACACGATTGAACGTATCAAGAACACGAAGATCGATGAGTACATTTGGCGGCAGCGAGAGAAGACCGGCGACTATCTGTTGACCGCCCACCTCGCAAGCTCACTTCCCAAAGGTGCGGACCGATCGCAATTCGTCGGCAATCGCAAACTTGACATACGGATGTTTGGCCGCTGGGACGGCTTCCTGAAGAATGACAAGAATTGGGATTCCCCGTTTCTATCAGGATGGCGAGCAGTGGCCGCCAAAGCTGCTCAATGGCCCGAGAACACTCCGGCTGTGATTCGCGAATCGGCCGCGACTCCGCAAGCGACCACGCTCGAAAAACTGGTTCCGCTCTATAATCAAATTTGCAAGACGGCGCAGAAATCAAATAGTGATCGATTTAAGGAGACACGAGAGTTTCTCAATGCAGAAAGCTCTCCGACGACTCCGCCGCGAGACACCGTTGCTCAATGGATAGCGCGAGCGATCGGCAACGACACGGCGAAGCACAATCGAAATATCGAAGCGCTTAACTGGACCCACGACGGTGCTCCTTCGCGGGCTCAAGTTTTGGTCGATCGGCCGCACCCGTACAATCCACGGATCTTCCGTCGCGGAAATCCCAGTTCGCCGGGAGATGCTGTGCCTCGCCGTTTCCTCGAATTCCTCGCTGGCGACGAGCGCAAGCCTTTTGCAAATGGGAGTGGTCGCCTAGAGCTGGCTCAGGAAATTGTTTCGCCGTCCAATCCTTTAACTGCCCGAGTGCTGGTTAATCGGCTTTGGGGCTGGCATTTCGGTCGAGCGTTAGTCGATACGCCCAGCGACTTCGGTATTCGGACCGCGAAACCGACTCAATCTGAACTGCTCGACTGGCTCGCAGCTGATTTCGTCGAAAACAAATG
>Ga0115002_10004827_pt1 | contig 16129 bp, 14 predicted proteins | sample ArcticOcean_MG_C_8_FD_89576 | JGI IMG/M metagenome (GOLD analysis project Ga0115002, IMG submission 89576) | Marine microbial communities from western Arctic Ocean - ArcticOcean_MG_CB11_86 | ecosystem: Environmental > Aquatic > Marine > Oceanic | place: Arctic Ocean: Canada Basin | collected... | reverse complement strand
CTCATCGGCGTCGACGCGAATAAGGCCGGGCTCAACCCACAAATACAAGCGCTGAAGGTTATCAAGATCATAGGCGGGACCATTAACCGCCAACGCGTCACGCACCAGCGGCGCAAGAAAGCTGACGAATTCGGGGCTCCGCGCGGCGTGCATTTCAAACAATAGGGATTGGCTTTCGTGCAGCGTCATACCGCGCGATTGACCGACCGGCTGATGACGCCAGGCGGGTGGCAGACCGCGCTCATACAGCGCATGGCCGGTCTCATGCACCGCGCCCATGATTGATTCGGTAAAATCGGTCTCGTTGTAGCGAGTCGTAATCCGGACGTCGTCGGGTACCCCACCGGTAAACGGGTGGTGACTCGTGTCCATGCGTCCGTTTTGACGGCTAAAGCCGAGAGCGCCGATGATGTGTTCGATCAGGTCGCGTTGGCGCGACTCAGGAAACGGCCCCTCAGGTCGTAGCGGTGCCCCGGCAGATGCCTGGGCCGCGGCGACCTGCTGATTGAACCGGGGTAGAAATTCCTCGAGGTCATTGAAGATCACGTCGATCTCGGCCGACCGGGTTCCCGGATCATAGCCATCGAGTAGCGCATCGTAGGGTGACAAGCCCAACGCATCCGCTTTTGCGGCCGCGACCTCGCGGGTAACGACCAACACCTCGTCGAGCAGCGGTATCAACCGGGGAAAATCGTTTTCGCCGCGCGCCTCCCGCCATGCGAGTTCGCAAGCCGAGGTAACTCGCGACTGTCGAACCACGAGATCGGCATCGAGCGCATTGGCGTGCTCCCAACTCCGTCTCATTTCACGCAGATTCGCCCGCTGCCATTCATCGCCAGTATCAATTTCCAGTTCGGCCTGGGCCAATAAGTCGGCGAGTTTGGGGTCGGTGAGCCGCACATGCCCGATCTCACTTAACGTCGCGATCTGCTCGTTGCGGGCATTCGCCCCGCCCGGTGGCATCATGGTCGCGCTGTCCCAATGCAGCACCGCCAAGGCACCGCCGATATGCGACAACGTCGCAAAGCGACCCTCAAGCTCGCGGTAGGCTTTCATTGCGTTCGATCCCTTCGGCGCCAATGGAAGGCAATGTAGACAGCCACCAAACCCACCGCCAGGCCGAACCAGGTGATCGCGTATCCCAGGTGGTTGTTGGGCAGCACAATGCGAGTCTGGCCACCGATCGGATAGCCGCCCCGATTGGGTGCGCCATCCGCTTCGATGATAATCGGCAACAAATCGATACCACGCTGCGCTTCGATCGCTTGGATATCGCGCCAATACCAAATATTTCGATCTGGCTCATTTTCTGGCGTAAACCAGCCCGGCCGCCCCGGTTGGCGCGCTATTCCCGATATCACAACCGGTCCGTCTGTCGACCCCTCTAGTCGCGCGGCGGCTTCCTTGCGATCGCTCGGGACCCAACCGCGATCGACAAGAACCAGGGCTGTCGCGCCGTCACGGATCATCGGCGTGAGAATGTGATAACCCAGTCGACCACGCCGCGGCGGTGCAACTTGATGGATCTCGTGTTCATGAAGCAAACGCCCGACAATTCGCACCCTTGTAAAATTAAGATTCAAACGCTCGGGATTGGCGCCCAAGTCGTGCGCCGGCGCGGTTAGAGCCGCTTCGCGCTGTCCGATCACGTCAAGTTTCCACGCCAGCCGCTCGAGCTGCCAGAGCCCCAGAGCGATCAGCATAAGTAGCGTCGGCAGCGCAAAAACCGTGGTCCACAATTGTGGCTGAAACCGCCTCGTGCTCATGTAACAGGCTCTACAGGTGGGTTTCCACACCCGCGCGGTGCTTGTATTGCAGCGCGACCAGCACGCCCTTGAACGGACGTAGCAGGGCGAGCGACGCGGCAAGGATAACCGTAATCCAGATCATGAGGTGGAGCCAGATCGGTGGCGAAAAGACGACTTCGACGATGAGCGCCAACGCCACCACCACGATACCCACCAAGAATGTGACGAAAACCGCCGGGCCATCGCCTGAATCGTGGTTGCTATAGTCGAGCCCGCACCGGGAACACGCCGCAGCAACGGTTAGGTACCCGTCGAACAGAGCACCCTCGCCGCAGCGTGGGCATCGGCAGGTCAGACCCGCTTTGAAGGCTGAGACGCTACCGTCGGGGTCCTCGTTCACGCAGGCCCGGCCGCCGGGGCGATCATCCGAGGCAGCTGTCTCAGGCGCCCCACCAGTAGATCGAGCAGAACAGGAAGACCCATACCACGTCGACAAAGTGCCAGTACCAGGCGGCGGCTTCGAAGCCAAAGTGATGATCGGGCGTGAAATGACCCTTGTAGGCGCGAATCAAGCACACGATCAGGAATATCGTCCCGACTAGGACATGCATTCCATGGAAACCAGTTGCCAGAAAGAACGTCGAGGCATAAATCGGCATCTCATCGAAGCCGAACGCCGCGTGCGAGTATTCAAACGCCTGCACGCAGGTGAAGGCGATACCGAGGACGACTGTAAACCTAAGGCCCATGATGAGGCCCCGCCTGTTGCCCTCTCTGAGCGCATGGTGGGCCCAGGTGACGGTCGTGCCCGAGGTCAGCAGGATAAGCGTATTGACGAAGGGAAGTTCGAATGTCTTGAACGTCTCGATTCCCTCTGGCGGCCACACACCACCCGCGGCAATCGCGGGATAAAGCGACGACGTGTAGTAGGCCCAAAACCAGGCCACGAAGAACATCACCTCGGAGGCGATAAACAGGACCATGCCGTAACGCAGGCCGAGTTGAACCACCCTTGTGTGATCACCGCCTTCGGCCTCATTCACCACGTCGCGCCACCACACGAACATCGTGTAGAGCACCATCAGGAAGCCCAGCACCATCAACCACACGGTCACGTCGTGCATGTAAAGCAGGGCCCCGATCGCGACCACCGCCATGGATAGCGCACCCAGCGCTGGCCACGGGCTCGGCTCTACCATGTGATAGTCGTGGTTGCTTGTGCGAGAATCAGCCATGACCGCTCGTCTCCATTTGCATCGATCGTGCCTTAGTTAATGGTCTTTGCGTTGGCGGGTGCCGCACTTTCGCTAACTTCGGTTTCGTCAGGCGCGCGAAACAAGGTGTAGGAAAGCGTGATCGTCTTGATGTCGTCGAGATTTCGATCTTCGAGAATATCGGGGTCGATGTAAAACGAAACCCCCATCTCAATGGTTTCGCCGGGTTTGAGAACCTGCTCTTCGAAACAGAAGCATTGCACTTTGCTGAAGTAAACCCCGGCTTTGAATGGGGTGACATTGAACACGGTCGTGGCGATGACCGTTTGATCTGATTGGTTGGTCGCGCGATAGAACACCAGCTTCTCTTCCCCAACCTTGATCGATACTTCTCCGCGCGGGGTCTGGAAGTCCCACGGCAGTGCGGGATCGACATCGGCGTTAAAGCGCACCCTGATAAGCCGATCGCTTACCGCGCCGGGCGCAGCGTTTGAAATCTGAGTGGTCCCGCCATAGCCGGTGACCTGACAAAACAGGCGGTAGAGTGGTACCGCGGCAAATGATGCGCCGATCATTCCCACGACCACGACCGCACAAACCAGGGCCGTGCTTTGATTGCGTCTGTTAACGGCATGGCCGGTCATTGCGCGCCAAACCTCGCCAGCGTGATCAGGTAAAATATGACGATCAGCCCGACCAGCGCCCCCGCCAGGGCAAAGTTGCGACCGCGTCGCCTGCGGTGTTCTTCGGTGATCGGCATATTATGTCAGGCTCACGCGCCAAGCGTGATCGATCAATAGGAGGACGAACAACAAAAAGAGATAGCCAATCGAATAGACAAAGACCGTGCGCGCTAGGCTTTCGGTACCTCTGTGCCACAGCGTCGCCGTTAACGCCAAGAAGCCCACACCAAGCAGCCCGGCCCCAACTCCATAGACTGCGTGGGCATACCCCAAAATGACCGGCATCAACGTCAGCGGCACCAGCACGAATGTGTACCCCAAAATGTGCCGGCGGGTGCTTTGGAGCCCAACGACCACCGGCAACATGGGCACGCCAGCGCGCTCATAATCGCCCGATTTGTAGAGCGATAGCGCCCAGAAATGGGGTGGCGTCCACATGAAAATGATAGCGAACAACAGGACGGGATAAAGCTGGATCTCACCGGCTGCGGCCGCCCAACCGATCAATGGCGGGATCGCCCCGGCAGCACCGCCGATCACAATGTTCTGCGGTGTCCGTCGCTTGAGCCAAACCGTGTAGACAAAGACATAGAACAGGATTGCCAAGGCCAGCAGGGCCGCCGCCAACCAGTTGGTCGCCAGCCCGATCAAGACGACCGACGCAACCGCCGTAAACACGCCAAACCCGAGTGCCGCCCCCGGATCCATGCGCCCAGCCGGGATCGGACGATTGCGCGTGCGTTCCATTCTCGCGTCGATGTCGGCTTCGTACCACATGTTGATGGCACCCGCTGCACCGGCGCCGACGGCGATACAAAAAATTGCAGTTGCGGCAAGGATCGGGTGAATAACAGCATCCGCAAGTACCAGGCCGACGAGGCCGGTAAACGCGACCAACGCCGCCACCCTTGGCTTGAGCAGGATTACAAAATCAAGCGGGCTCGCCCCCTCATCCGAAATCCCGGCCGAACCCGATCTCGCGAAAACTGTCGCCTTCGACACGCTTCAAGCTTCCCCGTGCAGACGCGGTCAGCTAGCGCACATGCGGCAGTTGCTCGAACGTGTGGAATGGCGCTGGCGAGGGGACCGTCCATTCGAGTGACGTCGCACCCTCTCCCCACGGATTATCGGCACATTTCTTGCCCGCCGTCAGGGTATGAAACAGAACGAACAGAAACCACAAGGCAGCGAGCCCCGATAAGTAGGCACCCAGCGACGAAACCATGTTCCATCCGGCAAAGGCATCTGGGTAGTCGGCAACACGCCGCGGCATACCGGCCATGCCCAGGAAATGCTGCGGGAAGAACGTGATGTTGACGCCTACAAAAGTCAGCCAGAAGTGAATCTTGCCAAATGTCTCGTTGTACTGGCGACCGCACATTTTTCCGAACCAGTAGTAGAAACCGGCGAAAATGCCGAACAGTGCGCCCATCGAGAGGACATAATGGAAATGCGCAACGACGTAGTAAGTATCGTGTAACGCGTAATCGACCCCGGCATTGGCAAGCACCACCCCGGTTACACCACCCAGCGTAAACAGGAAGATCAGCCCCATCGACCACAGCATCGGGGTCTTAAACTCGATCGACCCACCCCACATCGTCGCAATCCAGCTGAAGATCTTGATGCCAGTTGGAACCGCAATCACCATTGTTGCCGCAACGAAATATGCCCGCGTATCGATACTCATCCCCGCGGTGTACATGTGGTGAGCCCAGACGACGAAGCCGATACCGCCGATTGCGACCATGGCGTAGGCCATGCTTAGGTAGCCAAAAATCGGCTTCTTCGAGAAAGTCGGGATAATCATGCTGATGATGCCGAATGCTGGCAGGATCAAGATGTAAACCTCGGGATGGCCGAAGAACCAGAATAGGTGCTGATAGAGGACCGGATCGCCGCCACCGGCTGCATCGAAGAACGCGGTACCAAAATTCCGGTCGGTCAGCAGCATCGTGATGGCGCCAGCCAGAACCGGCAGCGACAACAGCAGCAGGAATGTCGTTACGAGGATCGACCAGACGAACAATGGCATCTTGTGCAATGTCATGCCCGGCGCGCGCATATTGAAGATCGTCGTGATGAAGTTAATTGCGCCTAATATCGAGGAAACACCGGCCAAATGCAGTGCTAGAATCGCCATATCGATGGCCGGCCCGGGATGCCCGGAGGTGCTAAGCGGCGCGTAGATGGTCCACCCTGCACCTGCTCCATCGCCGAAGAAAGGTGAGCTGTAAAGCAGGACGGCAGACGGAATCAACACCCAGAAGCTGATGTTGTTCATCCTCGGAAAGGCCATATCCGGCGCCCCGATCATCAGCGGAATAAACCAATTGCCGAAGCCGCCGATAAAGGCCGGCATGATCAGGAAAAACACCATGATCAGGCCGTGCCCAGAGACGAACACGTTGAACAGTTGATCGTCGCCGCCCAAGATGCCTGGGCCTGGCTCGGAAAGTTCCATGCGCATGACCATCGAGAAGATCCCGCCAACCACGCCTGCGACCAGGGCAAAGATGATGTACATCGTGCCAATGTCTTTGTGATTGGTCGAATAGACATAACGCCGCCAGCCCGTCGGATGATGTTCCTCGTGAGCGTGGGCTTCCGCTTCGCTACTCATGTGTATCTATCCTTTTGGACATATCGAACGCGACTCGCCGGTGATCTTGCTACTGTACCGGCACCAGGGGCTGTTCAGATGCGAACTCACGGCTGGCCGGTGCCGTTGCAAATTTCACCTTGGCTTCTTTAAGCCACGCTTCAAACTTTGCTTTTGACACGGCTTCGACGGCAATCGGCATCTTGCTGTGGGCAGTGCCGCACAGTTCCGAACACTGGCCGTAATAGACGCCTTCCTTGTTCACGTGAATCCATGTTTCCGCCAGCCGACCTGGGACGGTATCAAATTTGATACCGAAAGCGGGTACCGACCAAGCATGAATCACGTCATCGGCCGTCATAATTATGCGAACGTTGGTGGCGACCGGGACCATCACCCGATTGTCGACCTCAAGCAGCCGAATTTGACCCGCTTTCAACTCATCCTCCGGGATCATGTTCGAGTCGAACGCGATCTCGTGATCGGGATATTCGTAACTCCAGTACCACTGGTGCCCTACCACCTTGATCGTAAGCTCCGATTCCGGCACCTCGTCGATGTAGTACAGCAATTTGAACGAGGGGATCGCGATCACAATCAGGATGACGATCGGGATCACGGTCCATAGGACTTCAAGCACGGTGTTGTGGGTGGTCTTCGAGGGCACGGGATTAGCGCTGGCTCGAAACCGGACAACGATGAATAGAAGCAAAGCCAGGACGAACAGTGTGATCACTAAGATGATCCAGAACACCAACTCGTTAAACGCGGTGACGCGTTCCATGATCGGTGTCGCCGCTGGTTGAAATGTCATCTGCCAGGGCGTCGGTTGACTTGCCCAAGCGCCACTGGCGCCAAGAATCGCTGTAAACGCGGTGATTGCGGCGGCTGCGAGTTTCATCGGATGCATGGTATTCGGCTAACCCCCGTCGTCTGCCGATCTAGCTTTTGCTAAATGACGCCTGCTGAACGTATGCGCCCGACTGATGGTTAGCCGGGTGTTGCGCATCAAATGTCCGGCGACCAGCCGCATTGGCGGTAAAATCGTCGTGAACTTACACTACGACGATTGCCTCGAACAAGCCGTAAACAGCCTATCCTGCCTTCGTTTCCGACCCCTGTGGCCATTTGATCGCAGGTGATCCGATGGCCAACGCGTCCGTCACTACGGTTGTCGTCAATTGCGCGGCATCGGCCGTCCCATCGCCGTTGTCAGAGGTGACAAAGTCTATTGATCAGCCCATATTCTGAATAGCGACGTCGGTCGCCCCGATCAACGCTGAGAACATCCACCGCTAATGAGAGTTCAATGACCAAAAGTTCCGCCGCGACCCTCGCCCCCTCGCCGGACGAGCTTTTCTTTGGCGAGACCGGGATCGAACGGAACCGCGTCAATAACATTGTCGATCAAGCGCTGGGCGACATGGACGATGGCGAGATGTTTCTCGAATACCGCCAGTCGGAAAGCTTGGTTTTTGATGATGGACGGTTGAAAAGCGCCAGTTTTGATACAGCACAAGGATTCGGCCTGCGCGCAGTCTCGGGCGAAGCCACCGGCTACGCCCATGCCTCCGAACTTAGCGAAGCTGCAATGCAACGCGCCGCCACCGCGGTGCAGTCGGTGAAAAGCGGGCATAGCGGCACCATGGCCGAGGCACCAACCGCTACCAACCGCCACCTCTATACCGATGTCAGCCCGCTCAATCAGATGGATTTCGATGCCAAGGTCGCGCTGCTGCTCGATATCGATAGCTACGCGCGGGCCGCCGATAATCGCGTGCGTCAGGTCTCGGCATCGCTAAGCGGTTCCTGGCAGGTCGTTCAGATTGTTCGCGTGGGCGGAGAATTCCGATCGGATATTCGCCCGCTGGTACGTCTCAATGTCTCGGTTGTGGTCGGCGAAGGCGATCGCCAGGAAAGCGGCAGTCACGGCGTTGGCGGCCGAACCGCATACGACATTTATGTTCAACCGGATCAATGGCAGGCCCACGTCGACGAAGCCTTGCGCCAGGCGGTGGTCAATCTCGACGCACGCCCCGCTCCGGCCGGCGAAACCACCGTTGTGCTCGGCCCTGGCTGGCCGGGAATCCTGCTCCACGAGGCCATCGGCCATGGTCTCGAAGGAGACTTCAATCGTAAGAAAACCTCAGCGTTCGCGGGGCTCATGGGCGAGCAGATCGCTTCGCCCGGCGTCACCGTGATCGACGACGGCACGATGTCGGATAGGCGCGGGTCGCTTACTACCGACGACGAGGGTACGCCCACCGAACGAACCGTGTTGATCGAAGATGGCAAGCTCGTTGGCTACCTGCAGGACCGGCTCAATGCCCGGCTGATGAACACGAGATCGACCGGCAACGGGCGCCGCGAGAGCTATGCCCACACACCGATGCCACGCATGACCAATACCTACATGGTGGCCGGCGATCACGAACCAGATGAGATCATTGCGTCGGTCGATACTGGCCTTTACGCGGTGAATTTCGGCGGCGGCCAGGTTGATATCACATCCGGCAAGTTCGTATTCAGTTGCACCGAGGCGTACCGCATCGAAGGCGGTAAATTGGGCGCTCCCGTCAAAGGCGCCACCCTGATCGGTAACGGACCAGACGTCCTCACAAAAGTTTCGATGGTCGGCAACGATATGTTGCTGGATCCCGGCGTCGGCACCTGTGGCAAGGACGGCCAGGGCGTCCCGGTGGGCGTAGGCCAACCCACGATCAAAATCGACGCGCTGACCGTCGGCGGTACCGAGACAAGTCCCTAACCAAGCACACGTTCGGCGGGACAATGATGCAAGGCGTGCCCGTAGCGTTTTCGCACCGCGTCCTCATCGCTGTTGCGGTGGTCTGCGTCGGTCCGTTCTTCAGCGTCCTTGCTCAAGCAGATCCACCACCGCCAGGTGTTGCCTGGCTCGATGTCAGCGGGATCGACCCAATCCCGCTGGTGCAGCCGCGGGCGTTCCTCGAGCCAATATCGGATGAACCCGAGCGCCATTATCTGGAGGTACTTGGTGAGGCGGCTTTCCAAGCTCAGAAAATTTTCGGGACATTGGCGCGCCGGAGCGGACTCAGTTGCCAGGCGTGCCACATCAATGGCACGGTCAACCCCAATCTCCTTATCGATGGTCTGTCGGCACGGCCTGGCGGACTGGACGTCACCAGCAGTCTGTTCAATGCGGCGGCCAATGATGGCGTTTTCAATCATCGCGACGTCCCCAGTCTGCGTGGTATCCGAGCGACTGCGCCGTATGGCCGCGCGGGACGTTTCCCAACACTCCAGGCGTTCACCCAACACGTAATCGTCGATGAATTTGGCGGCACACAGCCATCTGCGCGGCTCCTCGACGCGTTGGTCGCCTATCAAAACCGGCTGCAGTTTGGTCCCAATACCCGCGTTGCTCAGGGTGGTGAGTTACTTAGCGAGGGTGCGAGCAAGCGCGGCGAAGCGTTGTTCAAGCGGCCGTTTGCAAATCGATCGGAACTTTCCTGCGCGGCCTGTCATAGGCCGGAACGCTCTTTTGTTGACGGCAAACAGCACGACGTCGGGACGGGAGCGACCTTCGATACGCCGACCTTGCTTGGGATCGCTCATACGAGGCCCTATTTTCACGATGGCGCGACCACCTCGCTCACAGACGTTGTCGCCCACTTCGATCGCTTTTTCGATCTCAAATTGAGTTCTGCCGAGCAGCGCGACCTCGTCGCTTACCTCGAAGCAATCGGCGCCATCGATCGGGCGGAGATGCCGGTGACCCTGGTCGGCGAACTCGAGGCTATCGATCGCTTACGCTGGGCTCTCGGAGAAGCCATCAAGCACCAACGGTTCGATGATGCGAGCCTTTTTGTTGATGTATCGCGCCGCCGCATTGGCGGGCTGCATGCCCGCTATTCTCGCGACCACCAGTTACAAGCCCGCCAAGCGATGATCGTGTGGTCGCGGGCTCTGCAGGGAGTCGGGCGAAAGGTCGAAGCGAGTGACGCCACCGATGCACGGTTCGCATTTCTCGCCTATACCAGCGCGTTTTGGGAGATGACACAAACCGTGATTGAAACAGCGGCCGGTGCGCGCATCAAGGTCAGGTAAGCTTAGAAAGCAAACCGGTCGTAAACCGGCGCCACCTGACCGTCCCACTCGCCGTGGTACTGATCGAGCAAGTCCTCGGCTGGTGTTTTGCCCGAATCGAGAATGGTCTTAAGCACATCAAGAAAATGCGCTTCATCCTCACCGTAGCGGTCGTGGCGCGCTCGATTGCGTAATCCCTGCTCCGATATCTCAATCATCTCGCGCGCAATATCACCCACTTTGCGATTGGCGACCACCGCGTCGAATGCGCGCCGCGGAACATCCTGGCGTAGCGCCGCGTGGTCCGCGATGGTCCAGTTCTTAGCAATGTCCCAGGCGGCGTCGAGAGCAGTCGTGTCATAAAGCAGCCCTACCCACAGTGCCGGCAGTGCGCAAATGCGTCGCCAGGGTCCGCCGTCCGCGCCGCGCATCTCGAGAAAGGTTTTAAGACGGACTTCGGGAAACAACGTGGTCAGATGATCCTCCCAATCGAGCATGGTTGGGAGTTCCCCGGGGAGTGCCGGTAATTTTCCGTTCATGAAGTCGCGAAACGACTGTCCGGAGGCATCGATGTATTTGCCGTCGCGGTAGACGAAATACATGGGCACGTCGAGCGCGTGATCGGCATAGCGCTCGAAGCCCATACCATCCTCGAACACGAAGGGCAGGATGCCGGTGCGATCCGGATCAGTATCATTCCAGGTTTCGCTGCGGCGGCTAAGAAACCCGTTCGGCTTTCCTTCGGTGAAGGGGGAGTTCGCGAACAACGCGGTCGCAATCGGTTGGAGCGCGAGTGCAACACGGTATTTCTTCACCATGTCGGCCTCGTTGGCAAAGTCCAGGTTGACCTGAATCGTGCAGGTACGAAACATCATATCGAGGCCGAGGTTCCCGCGTTTGGGCATATAGGCGCGCATGATCCCGTACCGGGCTTTGGGCATCACCGACATGTCTCGCCGGGTCCAATCCGGAGTAAAGCCAATACCGAGAAAGCCAATGTCGAGTTCTTCGCTGATGGTCTTTACCTGGGCCAGATGCGAGTGAACTTCATCGCAGGTTTGGTGCAGCGTTTCGAGGGGCGCACCGGATAGCTCGAGTTGGCCGCCCGGCTCGAGCGACACCGACTGCCCGTTATAGGTCAGCGCGATCGGCTTGCCGTTTTCGAGCACCGGCTGCCAGCCATAGCGCTCACATAGGCCATCAAACAAAGCGTGAATACCGTGCGCGCCGTCATAGGTGAGCGGCTTTCGATCTGCCAATCGAAAACCAAACTTTTCGTGCTCCGTGCCGATTCGCCAATCCTCGGCCGGTTTGTTACCGGTCGCGAAGTGTTCGACGAGTTGTTGGTGGTTCGCAACAAGATCGGCCGGCGACGCGCCGGTATTCGCCATCAATACCTCAAACTTGTCCGGTTTCTTACTTAGTGTGGGCCGGCTCAGCGACAAGCATTTATCCAGAAATGGAGGACTATCTGCAAGTCGCTGTTTAGTCGGACCCGTTGCGCCAATCTCCGGCAACTGCTTGCCACAGGCTCAATGCGGCAATCGCGGCCGTATCAGCACGTAATATCCGGGGGCCTAATTTGACAGGTATCACGAAAGGCTGGCGCCGAAGTTTGTCGACCTCGTCGCCCGAGAACCCACCCTCAGGGCCTATCAATAGGCCCCAGGGACCGCCGTCATTCTGGCCGACCGCTTCGCGCACAGCATCGATCAGCGGGCGGGCCGCGCGGGTTTCGTCACAGAAAACCAGACATCGATGGGGTGGCCAGGTGTCGATCAATTGATCAAGGCTCTTCGGGTTTTGGACCGCTGGAACCGATAACCGACCACATTGTTCAGCCGCCTCAATGGCGGTCGCGCGGAGCCGGTCGACGTTGACGCCTGATACCGCCGTGTGCTGCGTGACCGCCGGAAGGATCGCGGCGACCCCGAGTTCGGTTGCCTTCTCGATCACCGTTTTCATACGCGCGCTTTTGATCGGCGCCTGAACCAGCCACAGATCCGGTCCACAATCCTGCTCACGCGTACAAGATTCGAGACCCAGGCCAACGCGCCCCTTGCTACTGCTGGTGATGGTGGCACGCCATTCGCCGTCACGCCCATTGAACAAACTCAAGTCGCTACCGACGGCCAATCGCATGACGTTCACTAGGTAGTGCGCCTGGGGCTTATCGAGTTCGAACGCTGCGCCGGTCGTGAGTTCACGATCAACGAATAAGCGCACGGTGGATGTAGGTTCTCTCGACACTGGAACACCTAATATCGGGCGCGCCCTTGAGCGCCGGGTCGTTACGCGATATCACGAAGCCCATGTCGGAGGCGACCCCTTTCGTCACCGGCGATATGCCGGCCAATCACTGGGTTGATCGATGGATCCCCCGGCCGGCGCGCCCTTATCTAAAGCTCATGCGCATTGACCGGCCAATTGGCACGTGGCTATTGCTGTGGCCGTGTTGGTGGTGCATAGCCCTAGCCGCCAACCATGCCCTTCCGGCAAGTTCGGGCGGCAGCATCCCCGGCTGGGCGCCAACCGGCCTATGGGCCGGCGGCTGGCCCGACCCAGTCTTGTTTGTGATGTTCGGGATGGGCGCGTTGCTCACCCGAGGTGCCGGTTGCACGTTCAACGACATCCTCGATCGCGACCTCGATGCGGCCGTCGAGCGCACCCGGTCGCGGCCTATTCCCGCCGGACAGATCACGGTTACCCGAGCCGCCATCTTCATGGTTGCGCTGTGGCTGATCGCGGCCTGTATCCTCCTCGGCTTCAATCAATTTGCTTTGTTCGTTGGGATTGCATCGTTGATCCCAGCGTTCGTGTATCCCTTCTCCAAGCGGTTCACGCATTGGCCGCAGTTGTTTCTTGGCCTCGCGTTCAACTGGGGCGCGCTCCTGGGTTGGGCCGCGGTGACCGGCACGCTGAGTTGGGCGGCGTTCGTCCTCTACGTTGCCGGTATCTCCTGGACCCTGGCTTACGACACGATTTACGCGCATCAGGATCGCGAGGGTGATGCGCTGTTTGGCATGAAATCGACGGCCCTGTTGCTCGGTGACGGAACGCGCCCCTGGCTCATCGGATTTTTTACCGTCACGGTTGTCGGGATCGCGGTTGCTGGCTGGCTATCGCAACTGGCGTGGCCGTTCTATGCCGGTTTGTTGGCGGCTGTGGGTCACACGATTCGGCAAGTGCGGGGTGTGCGCTACGACGACCCTGCTAATTGCCTGGCCACCTTCAAATCGAACAAATGGTTCGGTTGGATTGTCTTCGTCAGCATCGTTGCCGGCAGCGTCGCCGCTTAAACGGATTCCACCACGAAACCGGGCAAATCGATACTAAGGGCCCGTTCGGCGAGACGCGCCGTGCAGGCGCGTCGAAAGTCGATATCGGCGATGAGCTGCGCCAGGAACTCCTTGCGGGGCAATGACACGGCCAAGTCTTGCTGAACGCGTACGAGGAGCTCCGCGCCGGTCATTCCGGGGTGCCGCCGCCCGCCGGCATTAATAGCGGTTAGCGCGACCGGTTGGGCATCCAGCGCGAGAATGCCGTAATGCGACACGTAGGTCGGTACCTCGGACAGCGTCGCGCCGCCGTCGAGCTGTAGTCCGATTCCGGTTAGGCAGCCGAACACGTAGTTGCCCTCGCGAGCCGGCGGGGGTCCGCGCTCGACATCGTTCATCAGTTCGAGCTGAGCGGGCGCCAGGTAGAGAACGATCAATCGCACCTTGGTTTGGGAGGACGCGGCGATTGTTGCCGGAATCGTTCCCCAGCATGAGAAATGCGGCGAGAAAACGACGTCATGGCCATCGAGGTCACACGCGATCGCTGGAATGACCACTGGGCCCTGGTCGTACATACGCGCATATTTGCGGTCGATCCCGAACGGCGAGGTATTGGAGCCGTATGAGAGCACCGGTGTTCGAGCCTCCATTCCTGGCGTATCGACCGCGCCGAGCTCGGCCAAGGCATCCGCGGCGCGCACGATTCGGTCGGCCATCTGAACCTGGGCATCGACAAGCGGATCGCGGCCGCAATCGACAATCTGCAGGGCGCGGCCGTTTACGAACAAGAATGATTCGTGCGGCGGATCGTAGGGATACTGCGTCGCAAGGTGGAGTTGTTCGGGCGTGACGATCATCGCCTGGACAAAGTAGTCGCACGGATCGCCGCCGCCAATGATGCGTTATGAGGCGAGGTGTTCACGACGGACCGGCGTATATACTGCAGTTGATCAATCAATAGTCTTGCAGGCGTATGATGGCCTATTCCTCTCTCCGTGATTTCATGGACAAGCTCGAGTCCAATGGCGGGCTCGTACGCGTGCGCGAACCGGTCTCGACCGTGCTCGAAATGACCGAGATCCAAACGCGGTTGCTGTCCGAGGGTGGTCCCGCGGTCTTGTTTGAAAACCCGATCCGCAGTGACGGCACCCGTAGTGACATGCCGGTTCTGGCCAATTTGTTCGGCACGGTCGAGCGCGTCGCCCGCGGCATGGACCGCGAGCCCTCGGGCTTACGCGAACTTGGTGAAACTCTGGCCTTTCTACGCCAGCCCGAGCCCCCAAGCGGGATCCGCGACGCCCTCGATATGGCACCGCTGGTCAAAACCGCAATGGCGATGCGGCCCAAGACCGTACGCGGCAACGCACCCTGCCAGCAGATCGTGCTGCAGGGCGATGAGATCGATCTAGGCGCGCTGCCAGTGCAGACCTGTTGGCCCAACGAACCGGCGCCGCTTATTACCTGGCCGCTGATCGTCACCAAAGGACCGGCCGCGCGCGACGATGCGTTCAACCTCGGCGTCTACCGGCTTCAAGTTATCGGCCGCAACCAAACTCTGATGCGTTGGCTCAAGCACCGGGGCGGCGCCCAGCATCACCGCGAATGGCAGGCGGCTCGGCCCGACCCACTTCCGGCAGCGGCCGTGATCGGCGCTGATCCCGGCACTATCATTGCCAGCGTAACACCAGTGCCGGAGACACTCTCCGAATATCAATTCGCGGGGCTGTTGCGCGGCAAGCGCGTCGAGCTCGTCGATTGCAAAACCGTCCCGCTGAAAGTACCCGCCGAAGCCGAGATCGTTCTTGAGGGTCATGTCGCGCTCGACGATTATCGCGACGAAGGCCCCTACGGTGATCACACCGGCTACTACAACGCGGTCGAGCAGTTCCCGGTGTTTACCGTGAGTGCGATCACGATGCGGCGCGATCCGATTTACCTCTCGACGTTTACCGGTCGACCGCCCGATGAACCCTCGATCCTCGGCGAGGCGCTCAACGAGTTGTTCGTTCCGCTCTTAATCCAGCAATTTCCCGAGATCGTCGATTTCTGGCTGCCGCCCGAAGGCTGTTCCTATCGCATCGCCGTGGTGTCAATCCGCAAAGCCTACCCGGGGCACGCTAAGCGGGTGATGATGGCGGTGTGGTCGTATCTCAAGCAATTTATGTATACGAAATGGGTGATCGTGGTTGACGACGATATCAACGCGCGCGATTGGAAAGACGTGATGTGGGCGCTGTCGACCCGCATGGACCCGGCTCGCGACATTACCGTCGTGGAAGGAACGCCGATCGATTATCTCGACTTTGCCTCACCCGAATCCGGCCTCGGCAGCAAAATCGGGCTGGATGCCACCAATAAGATTAAACCCGAAACGACCCGCACCTGGGGCACCCAGATACGCATGTCAGACGACATCGTCGAAACAGTCACCGAGAAATGGTCCAAGCTGGGCCTGCCCGGTTCAGGTCGACCGATCTGGAAGTAGCCCGCCCGCGTCCCTACGTTCCCTAGATACCGGCACCTCACTCAGCACGAGGCG
>Ga0115002_10004826_pt1 | contig 16130 bp, 17 predicted proteins | sample ArcticOcean_MG_C_8_FD_89576 | JGI IMG/M metagenome (GOLD analysis project Ga0115002, IMG submission 89576) | Marine microbial communities from western Arctic Ocean - ArcticOcean_MG_CB11_86 | ecosystem: Environmental > Aquatic > Marine > Oceanic | place: Arctic Ocean: Canada Basin | collected... | reverse complement strand
TGGCATCTTAAGTATATTTACGGAATATGGAACTAGGTATATATTCATAGCTTTACTACCAGCACTAATTGCTTGGAAAGCATTTGAAATGGCAGATCAGTGGATAGTAAAGTGGAACAATCCTGAAGCGGACAGGCAAAAAGTTCCATATGAGCTCCTTCTTGTTAATGTTTCAACTATAGGAATCCATTTTTTGACTGGAACACTAATAGCCTTAGCCTATATTCTTTAAAAAGCTTTAATTTAATTTTCAGCTAAAGCGATAAGCAATTGGCCTATTAAATCTTGTGGAATATTTCCTGTCCTTCTCGCAAGCACATTAAAATCTTTATCGACAAAAACCCAGTAAGGAAATGCTGTTAGCCCATATGCTTTAGCAATTTCTTTATTTAAATCGAATATAGCTGGAGAGGTCCATCCTTCCTTTTCCAGCCATGCTGTTGGTGGGTAATTTTCTCTACCCTTGTCTATTGATGTTGCAATTGCAATTAAATCGACGCCATCGGGTAAACCCACAACATTTATATATTCTTGAATAATAGGAACCTCTCTTTGGCAGTGAGAGCACCAATGAGCTAAGAACACTATTGCTTTAGCATTTCCATCTTTCTCTACAGAAATTATTTCTGAATCTATCCCTGGGCCTGAGAAAGAAGGAGCAGAAGAACCAATCTCCTCATCTGGACCCTCACTATAAGATGCTAAATTAACTCCTTTAATTAATATCTCACCTTCTGGCAAACCTGCTGAGTTAGGCTCGCTACTAAGAGTTACTCCAATTGCAGTTGCTAATCCTAAAACAAGTACAACTACTCCTGACAAAAGAACATTCTTATTCATTATCTACCTTATTAGATAATTCATAATACAACAAAGAAAGAAATATTGTAATAAATGCAGTCAATGCCATTAATGGTATAGATATAAAATTAAATATATCAACATATTTCAATGAACATGGGACACCAACTGAACATGAACCTTTTTGGCCTACTCCGTTTTGAAGATAAATGTGCCGTAGACTTATCAGTGCACCAGATCCAGCTAAGGATGTAGAGACTCTGACAAAACTTTTTGTTACAGATACATATATTAAAAATATACTAAGTGGATACATTATGTACCTCTGGTACCAACAGAAATCACAGGGGATAAAACCAATTATTTCAGAATAAATCAAACTACCTATTGTAGAAAAAATTGCAACAGATGACGCAAAATATAGTGAATAGCTTTTCATTTCTTCAGCGGTTTGTCTTTTATGTCTAGTAAATATCAAGAAAACAAATAGGAGAGAGCAGAAAAATGAAACAACAGTGAAGAAGCCAAATAATGCATTAAAAAAGATTAAAATCTTCATGTGAATTAAGTATAGATTAAAAAAAAATGAAGTAGAAAAATAACTAGTAGTGTGTGTCCAGATCAGCAGCATGTTTATAAATTGAAGCTAAATACCCACTTTGCATGTAGCTATTAAGCATGTCCCATAATTTGTCTGACCCAATAGGTCTAGACATTAATTCTGAAGCATCATATTTGAATAAATTTTGTGATAGAGCTTTTCTAACAATAGCTGCTTCTTTTCTAGTGATTGCATTAGTAATTTGATCTATATCAGAATGAATATTGGCTGGGATAAAAGTTGCGTCTGATTGCTTCATCCAATAACTGCCAAAATCTTTATCTATTAATCTTTTATAGACCTCTATAGTGACTCCCTCTTCGTTTAAGAGAACCAGAGAATCTCCTATCCCAACGATTGAATCTTTATAATTCTTAGACGGAAATTGAAAAAAATCATAGTCTTTTCCAAAAACATACTGTTCAGGAAAATATAAACTAAGAAAGTGTCCCATCCATGAAAAAATACAAGGTGACCTTTCATCCATTAATACACTAGGAAGATTCATAAATTCTTTAGAAGATAGTCTGACATGCCCACCATAAACATTATCTGAACCAAATATTAGGCTTCCCAAATCAAGAAATACTGATACCATTCTATTAGAACTCGCCTCAATTTCTAATTTCCACCAATCATCATAAACCTCTGGTCCATATGTAGTTAATAAAAGATCTTCAACCCAGTTAGTAGCTATCCAACCTGATGCTACACCGCTTTCGCTATCAAGACACCATGGTTCTTTTCCTCTCTCTCCTATTTTGCTAGAATACAATAAAAGTTCATCGTAGGAAGTGAATTCGGGTGACCCTATCTCTTCATATTTTGAAACGTTATACCAAATCAATGAGTTAGGAAACAATCTAAACCATGCTCCGTAATTAATTTCTGTTTGTAAAGATGTCGTAATATCAAGGAGATGTTGAGGATAAATATTTTTTAAATGTTCATCTTCTAAAAAGTTATTTACAGGAATTGCTATTGAGCGCTCCCCCAAATTAGTAACTCCCTGAGGATTGGGCATAATTGCTATATCTGGAATATTACCAGAAGTAGAGTTCTCAACTATATAAGTTTCGACATCTATAACTGGAAAATATTTAATTCGTATATTTAAATCTTCACTAATTAATGAAAGTTCTTTCTGAAGATATTCTTCTTCAAAACCAAAATATGGTCCATAAATTTCTATATCTGTTTTTGGTTTAACTAAGGAAATTCCTATTAGAAGAGAAGATATAACAAATATGTAAAAAATTAATTGATTCTTCCTTATTTTCATACCAATTCCATAAATGAACTTCTCTTCTTAATAAGATAATACCTTCGCTTTCATATCAAAATAATAAATTACATATTAGATAAAAATAGCTACAGTAATACAGCTAATTTGTGCCCGAGGGGGGACTCGAACCCCCACACCCTTACGAGTAATGGATTTTAAGTCCATCGCGTCTACCGATTCCGCCACCCGGGCATAAACTTAATTTAATACTTTATTTAAAAAAAGCCCTTCTAATATATCATTTTCTGAAACTACAATTTTAGTTATTTTAAAAATTTTCATTAATTGTATTGCTATTAAGGTGCCCGGAGTAATTGTTGTTGCCCTACCAGGGTCTAAAGATTTATATTTATTATTAATTTCTTCTGGACTCAAATCTTTCAGCCCATCATAAAAAGATTCAAGCCATTTTTTATCTAGTGTATGCAGGTGAGTTTTTGTTGAATCATGAAGACCTAGTCCTAGAGAAATTGCTGCTAAAGAAGTGAAAGTTCCTGATGTTCCAATTATATCTGTACTATCGGAAATGGCATACTTGCCCTCATCATATGAAACTAGGGCATCTATCAGTTCCATAGCTTTCTTTTCCTCTTTAGGAACTATTGGCCTACTTTGCAGCACTTCATCTGTGATTCTTACCACTCCTAATTGATAACTTCTAGGAAAAATATTTTGATTATCTGAATATATAACTTCGGTACTCCCTCCACCTATATCAAAAAGAATAGAACTTGAACTCTTATCAAACCCATAAAGTGCACCGGCTAATGTGAGTTTTGCCTCATCTATTCCAGATATAATTTCAATATCTAGACCAAAATCTTTTTCAATTATTTTTTTTACTTCAATAGAATTAACACTATCTCTCATTGCAGAAGTTCCAATAGCAAATACCTCTTCTACTTTATATGTCATAATATTTTCAAAAAAAATTCCTACAGCTTCAGACACTCTTTTTATTGCTGCCTGAGATATGACTTTGGAAGATGAAGTACCTTCTGCCATTCTTGTTACAATATGCTTTTTTATTATCTTATCTATTTTTCCATTGCTCACTGATGCAATAAGTATTCTTGTAGAATTTGATCCAAAATCAAAAGCTGCATAATTTACCATATACTTTTCCATTCCGAATTAAATTCCATTCTGGTGTTATTTTTTTTAACACACGGGACTAAGCAATCAAAACCTCCGATTAAAGATTCAATGGTTCCACCAATTGGATTCTTACCAGTAGCTAATTGATCAGCCAAGTGCGTGTGCAAACATTTAATATGTTCCTTAGTTCCCCCCACTCCTCCTTCCGGTTCTATTTTTTCGGAGCTACTTTGAAGAAGTCTTCTTTCTTCTTCATATGTTTTTTGCCTTTTTTTCCATAATCTTCTGAGTTTTCCTTTCTGCTGAATTAGTTCATCGAAAACCTTTACCATGCCTTTTGCCTCGAGAGAGGAAACTCTTTTTACTAGCAGTGGGCATGTAAGCCAGTAAGTAGTTGGGAAGGGAGTCCCATCATCTAAATTTGGGGGGACTAGTGTGACAGTGGGTAGGTTAAAATGACATCTACTTTTAACATCAACGCTAGATCTTACTTTTCTACTAAGTTGAATTTCGACAATGTCCTTATCGCTACTGGCTTTCATTTCTACCAATAATAAAATCAACAAATTTTTCAACCATACTTTTTCTTTTCTCTTGAACAAATATCTCTGAAATGGGGACAACCGGTTCAGGTACTTTAAGTATATAAATTACTTCCCCTTCCTTTCCGTACCCTTCTCTTCTCAGTACTTTTTCAATCATTTTTGGATTTCCTAAGTCATCAATCTCTTTCTCAAGTTGAACTACTTCTTTCTGTAGAGAAGAAACATGTTCTTCTTTTTCTTTTTTTAATTCTTTTACGCTTTCTAATTCATTGAAAGAAACATCTAATATCAAAAATGTTGTTCCTAAAAGAAAAAAGAAAATAATAACTTTCTTATATATAAAGTCAAATTTTTTCATTTTGTCTCTTCCAGCTTTTATTATTAAATTGCTGCCCCTCTAATTTCTCTCCTATTCTTAATAGCTCATTATATTTTGAAGTTCTTTCAGTTCTAGCAGGCGCTCCTGTTTTTATTTGACCACAATTTGTCCCGACTGCTAAATGACTTATAAACGTGTCCTCTGTCTCACCAGATCTATGGGAGATAACAGAGCTATATCCATGCTCCTTCGCCACCTTAAGTGTTTTAAGAGTTTCTGAAAATGTTCCCACTTGGTTTAATTTGATTAGTATTGAATTTCCACATTGAGCCTTGATCCCTTTAGAAAGAATTGTCTCATTGGTTACAAATAAGTCATCTCCAACAAGTTGTATCTTTTCCCCTAAAGAGCTAGTTAACTTTTCCCAACCATCCCAATCATCTTCTGCCATTCCATCTTCAATAGAAGCAATTGGATACCTGCTAACTAAATCTCCTAAAAAAGAAACCATTTCTTCGCTTGATAGTTCTTTTCCTTCAATACAATACTTTTCTCCTTTATAAAATTCAGTCGAAGCAACATCTAATGCTAAGGAAATCTGTTCTTCTGATTTATATCCAGCAATGTCAATAGATTCTAAAATTATTTCCAATGCCTCCTCTGAAGAGCCCAGATTGGGTGCGAAGCCTCCCTCATCACCTACATTTGTTGACATCTTTTTTTTCTTCAGTTCTTTTTTCAACACATTATATATTTCTACTCCAGCACGCAAAGAATCATTGTAGCTATTGAAACCATGGGGGATAATCATGAACTCTTGAATATCAATATTGTTATCTGCATGAGCACCTCCATTTAATATGTTCATAAGAGGGGTCGGTAACGAAGGGGCTCCATACACTTGAGGGATAACTTCGAAAAGATCCTTGTCTGAGAAGTGAGAAAATGCCCTAAGATTTGCAAGGGAAACAGCAAGTATAGCATTCGCTCCTAATCTTTCTTTATTTGGAGTTCCATCTAAATCTATTAATTTTTCATCTATTAGTTCTTGATTAGAGCTATCTAGGCCAATTAGCTCAGGTTTTATAATTTTTTGGATATTACTGATTGCTTGCTCAACACCCTTCCCAGAATATGATGAGCCTCCATCTCTAATTTCATAAGCTTCAAGAGTTCCTGTAGAAGCTCCTGAAGGAACTGCGGCTCTACCAACTATTGAATCGTTAATAACAACCTCTGCCTCTACAGTAGGATTGCCTCTAGAATCAAGTATCATCCTAGACTTTATTTGTGATATTAAGCTTTTCATAACCCTGTTATATACAATCTATCAAAATTTTATCCTTCTTTTATACTTTTTTCTTTTTTCTTTGCTTCGGACCATAATTCATGCAGTTCTTTTTTTGAAGAATCTTTTACTAATTCGACATATTTTGCTCTGAATATAAATCTTTTGACTGCTTTTCTAAGCTCTAATTCGGGATCTGTTTCTAGAAATCTAGAAACATTAACTAATGAAAATAGAATGTCTCCAAATTCCTCTCTCTGCTCTTCTAATGAAGCAGCGCTTTTAAACTCTTTTACTTCTGACAAAAAATCTTTAACCGCATCTTCAATGTTGTCGTAAGACAAGCCTATTGAATTTCCTTTTCTTTGAGCTTTTGCTGCCAACTCAAGTGAAGGTAAGCTTTCTTGAATATCATCAAAAATTGATTCATTCTTTCTACTTTCTTGCTTCCTAATCTCCCAAGCTTTTTCTACCTCATCTGCTGAATCAAAAGACTCTTCTTCAAAAACATGTGGATGTCTTTCAATAAGTTTCTGATTTAATCTCGAAAAAACATCGTTTATCGTGAACTCTTCTTTTTCTTCAGCAATTTTTGAGTGAAGCAAGATTTGAAAAAGAAGATCTCCTAGTTCTGATTTAAAATCTAGGTAGGAACCTTCCTTATCAATATTGCTTATTACTTCGACGACCTCGTATGCTTCTTCAATTAAGTGTCTCGCCAAAGTCTCGTGAGTTTGTTTCTTATCCCAAGGACATTCTTTTCTTAATTTAGAAACTGTATTTAATAGATTTTCTAAATCGAATTTTGCTTCTACCATTAAACTCTCGGCTTTACCTTAATTATGCCTTCTCGATTCAACCATCCAACTGTATCCATAATAAATTGATCTACTGATTTATACTGGAGACCTAGATCATTCTGTGCTTTAGACCCATCATATTTATGCCCATGCGCCATTACTCTCAAAGACTCTGAACAAATCAAAGGGCTTGATTTACTTAACAACTTGTAAATATCTCCAAAATATCCAAAGCTTCTTATGAAGGTTTTAGGCATATAGGTAACTCTCCTGTCCCATTCTGTTAGTTCTCTTAATTTTTCTATTAGCTCTGTTGATAACATATGAAAACTACTTAAGATATATCTCTCACCATCTACCCCTTTAGTTGCCCCTAGTAAGTGACCATTTGCACAGTCGTCAATATCAACAACTGAGATATAATTTTTTATCAGAAAAGGAGAACGAGAGTTCAACACATATTTCAAAATTTTTGCTGTTCCAGATGTTCTACCTGGCCCCTGTACAGAAGATGGATTAATAGAAACAAATTTAAAATTTTTTTTCATATTAAATGCATTTTCTTCAGCAAGATATTTTGACTCTTCATACTTGCTAAAAAAGCTTCCCCTATGAGTCGAAGTCTCATTTCCTAAAGATCCTGCATCTTCTCCAATAGATACTGCAGAGGAAGTGTAGACAAAAGACTCTACCTTTGCCTTATTAGCTCCATTAATAACATTCTCAGTTCCCTTAATGTTCACATTGAACATTGAGGATGGATTCTTAGAACACATTTGATTAACTCCAGCAACATGAAAGACTAAATCAGCATTACCAATCTTTTCTTCCAAACTACTTTCAAGAACATCTCCGAAAATAGGTTTTGCATTGTATGCCTCAACAATTCTCTTCCCCTCATCACTTCTAACTAAGGCATGAGTCTCAACCTCTAGTTTGGACAGCTTCTCAAGTATTTTCATTCCAACTACACCTGTTGATCCAGTAATAAAAACTTTTTTATAGGAGAATTTTTTATCCATTAATAAAATATGTCTTTATGTACTGATAGCCAGAGATATAAGATGCAACTAATGCTAAATAAAGCATAATTTCTGCAATTGAAAAACTCCCTAATCCAAAAGAAAAATCGACCATAAGAAACCCGAGTGCCCAAAATTGTAAACTCGCCTTTAATTTTCCACCTTGACTCGGTGGAATAGAAATCCCTTCTGTTCCTGCGAGCCCTCTTAATCCTGTAATAATAAACTCTCTAGTAATTAATAGCAGTGTTATCCAAACCCCTACTCTCCCTACAACCATTAGCCCAAGCAATATAGAGGTCAAAAATATCTTATCTGCTATCGTGTCAAGGAACGCTCCAAATTTAGATGTTACATTCCATTTTCTAGCCAGCATGCCATCAAAATAATCTGTCCATGCACCTACAAATGCTAAAAATGCAGGTAGAAGCATCAAACCTCTTGTGGAGCCATCGAGTAGTACAAGATACATCACTACCGGACCTATCACTACTCTGAGCATTGTTAGATAATCAGGAATTCTTTTTTTCATATTATTAAAGATTAGACTACATCAATTACTCTTCGTTCCGAAGCTTTTTTTATAGCATTTTCCTTATCTTCTAAAAAAGAAAGCAAGACATCAACTGAATCAACAACTAGGAAATCTATCTCTTCTATCTCTTCCTTCAAAAAAGGCGATAAAACATACTGTGCAGGATCCATACTTTTTTTTGGACGCCCTAAACCAAGCTTAAGCCTGTAATAAGATTTAGAGCCGAGCTCAATATCAATAGATCTTACCCCGTTATGTCCTCCGTCACTTGATCCAATTTTTAGTCTTAATCTTCCAAAAGGTAGATCTATATCATCATGAATAACACATATGTCTTCATATTTCACATCTATAGCATTCAAAACTTTTTTTATAGCAACTCCTGAATTATTCATAGAAACCATAGGCTTAACAAGAAATATTCTTTTTCCATCAATTTTAGAAATTGATTGTTGATAAGTTCCATCATCACTAATAGTAAATTTAGATCCAGTTTTTTCAGCAAAAAGATTGACTACCTTAGATCCTATGTTATGTCTGGTGTCTTGATAAGTATTATCAGGATTCCAGAGACCGATGAATAAAAAATCGTTTTTATTCAGTAGCCTCTTCCTGTTCTGCTGACTCTCCTTCAGCACCTTCTCCATCAGAAACTTCTCCCTCTTCTCCTTCAAGAAGTTCTTCTCCTTCAAGAAGTCCTCCCACTTCCTCTTCCTCAACAACTGTTCTAGGTATATTCACTGTAATAAGTAAAGAGTCATCATCAGCTTTAGCAAGCTCAACATTCTCTGGGAGCTTGACATCTTTAACTGTTCCAATATCACCAACAACATAATCACTTATATCAAGCTCTAATGAGGTAGGGATCTCTGTTGCTATTGCAGAAATAGTAACAAAAGTTTGGACTGTTTGTACAACTCCACCTTCTTCTTTAACACCCATAGGAACGCCTAAGAACTCTACAGAAACATCTGCAATTACTTTTTTAGTGAGATCTATTTGTATGAAATCAACATGAAGTATTTCGTCTTTGTATGGGTGGCGCTGAATCTCTCTAGGTAACGTCGTAATAGTATTCGACTTATCTATGTTTAAATTGATTATTACGTTTGAGCCTGCTTCTGTCTTTAATGATTTCTTAAAATCGTGAGAATCTACCAATATAGCAATTGGTTCCATGCCTAACCCATAAACTATACCGGGCATTTCTCCCTGCATTCTTTTTCTTCTTGCCTCTGGGGAGCCTATATCTTCTCTTATCTTTACGTTTAATTCAACTTGCATTTTTTACCTCAGAATTACTAAGGATACTAATAATATTTTCATACATAAATAATAATTAAGCTTTTTCTGTAGCTTTCCTGGCTGACACTACAGCAAATGCTAGTGTAATGAATGCAAAACAACCTGCTACAAGAGCTCCTTTCATAACAACATCTACAACCCATCCATCAACCATTATTGTTCTCATTGCTTCAATCACGTATGTTGTTGGATTATATGCAGAAGCTGTTTGCAACCAACCTTTTAAGGCATGCCTCGGTGTGAAAGTTGGAGCAAGAAATAAAGCAGGGAAAAATAAGAAAGAGGCTGCTTGGGCTCCTTGGGAGGAGCCTGAACGAACTCCAGCTGCTACAGAATAGCCTGCAAAACCCATCCCCCATAAAAAAGCAATTCCAAGAACAGCAAAATATCCTAGAGGGCCCGTGGCAGGATCTGCACCAATAAGCATTCCTATAGTTAAAATTAGTCCTGCCTGAATAAGCACTCTCATCGCTCCAACAATAATGGGAGCAAGAATAATTGCCCATTTTGATATAGGCATTCCTTGATATCTTTTAAATACCCCTGACTCAATATCTTCAACCAAATAAACTCCTGATGCACCTCCTGAGATAGATGCTGAAATAATTGAAACTGGCAGGATGAAGTTTACAAAATTTCCTTTTGCAAAATCGAAAGGTGTTCCTGCAGCACTCCCGCCAAATACTCCTCCTAATGCGCCGTCATATACAAATAGAAAAAAGGCGGAGATAAATATATTTGGTAACTCGGCTAAAGGTCTTCTTAATACTCTAAGTAACAATCTTTTTGTAAGGATTCCTAACTGAAGAGGAAATGGTGCAGCCGGACTTGTTCCCATTATATAGACACTCTTTCTTTACCTTCAGGCAATGTCTCCTCGGAACCCTCGAGACGATAGCCAGTAACTTGTAGAAACACGTCATCCAAAGTTGGTTTATTTGAAGACACTGACGTGACCTCTATATTGTTTTTTGTAAGAAGTGAAAATAATAAAGGAATTTTCTCAGCACCATTCTCCGCTGTAATTCTTAAATCGTTACTTTCTATTTCAGAACTTTGAATCAATGACTGTGCTTTTAAAAGACTTTCTTTCTTATCGAAAGTAAATGTAATAACATCTCCTCCAACCATAGCTTTTAGTTCGTCAGGACTTCCCTCTGCTACTACTAACCCTTCGTCAATAATTGATATCCTATCTGCTAACTCATCTGCTTCCTCTAAGTATTGGGTGGTTAATAAAATAGTCACGCCTGAATCTCTAAGTCTCTTTATTTCATCCCAAAGAACTCTCCTCGAACCTGGATCGAGTCCAGTTGTTGGTTCATCAAGAAATAAGACTTCTGGTTTATGTACAAGACTAAGCCCAAGGTCTAATCTTCTTTTCATACCTCCCGAATATGTTTTTACTCTTCTATCAGCTGCTTCAGAGATCCCAACCAAATTAAGTAGCGATGTTGCTCTCTCCTCTGCATCACGTTTTGAAAAACCCCACAAACGAGCTGTAGTATAAAAAAGCTCTCTTCCTGTTAATAAATTATCTATACCTGTGTCTTGTAAAGCAACTCCGATTTTCTTTCGTACATCTTTATCTTGTTTATCGATATCTAGTCCTTGTATGTATCCTGCGCCAGAAGTGATACTCAACAGGGTTGTGAGCATTAAAATAGTCGTACTCTTGCCAGCTCCATTTGGCCCTAGAATTCCATATATTTCTCCTTGCTTAACTTGAAAACTTACATCTTTAACAGCTTCTACTTCACCTTGCTTTGTTTTAAATGTTTTTTTTAGGCTTTTTGCTTCTACTGCAAACAAGTTTGACCTTTCATATAGATCTATTTATGAAATAATAGGTTAGTTCTGTTTTTAATGGCCTCGTAGCTCAGAGGATAGAGCACAGGTTTCCTAAACCTGGTGTCGCAGGTTCGAGTCCTGCCGAGGCCGCTAAATTTATCACTAAACTATAGTTCTTTAGTGAACAAAATTTGCATATTAATTTTTTCATACCCTACCTAGAAGACTTATGGATAATAGGCTCTCCCCGTTCCCACTTCAATTGATGGGATTACAATGTTTCTTTCAGATTCCGGACCTGTAATCCATACATCGAACTCTGAATAAAATTCTTCTATAGAGAACCCAAAAGTTTTTTGGAATGTCTCTTCACGATCTTTGGTCTCTTTAAGTGTAGGATAGTATTTTGTTTCAAAAACATAAGGATCTTTCACCTTGTGAGCTAAATATGCACTTGCCCACATTCCCCAGTCGTAACCTGCCCTGAGACAGGGGTCTTGATAAGTTATATCCTTTATGCTCATGCCTGGGCATTTTTCCATTTCTTGAGATCCACTAAAATAAATATTGTGATATATCTTTTCTAGAGACTTAACACCTGTTAATATTCCTCTTTGCTCTAACTCTTGTCCATAGATGTTTTCCATAAATACAGCTGTTCCCTCACCCCAGACGATTCCTCCATCTAGACTTTCCATTATATTTCTATCAATGTCACATCTTTCTCCTTTGCAATTAACAAAAGGATTTATATGTGCTTTTTGAATTGCATGCCAATACTCATGAGAAACAGCAATTACCTCATTGTTGTAACCCTCAGAATTTTTACTTTCTAAACCTATTGGGTATGCCCAAGTAAATTCATGATGACCAAATTCTAAACCTCCATTATGGCCTTTGGCACCGCTGTTTGAATAGTTGTTTGCTATTGTATCTAATCCAACTCTCAAATAATGAGGAAATCGGTGACTAGCTTGTTCGTCTGTTTTATCTTCAACACAGTCATCTTTATTACTCCAGTGCAATAATTGATTTGCTTCTTCTTTTAGTGTGCAGTAAGTATTAGCTAAATCAATCATTGCTTGCCTGTCAGTTCCGACAACCATAACTTGTACTGGATAGCTCCCAAACCTTTCTGTTGCTAATGCAAAGGCATTTATGAAATTTTCTTGAACATTTGATGAAAGGTCTGATGCAAAATATATATTTGCAGGATCGTTAGTTAATGTCATATGAGCTGGCAATGAACTTGAACTAGATGTGCTTTCTGTGCTTCCAGATGAAGATTGTTCTCCATTAAGAATCTCCATAATCAATGGGTGTGCTGCCTCAACCTCGTCTATATCTATCTTTACCCTATATGTCATTTTGTAAACACCGACTGCTTGAGATCGTGTTGAATCCCATTCAACAGATACAAGGTCCATGGCACTTAAGTCTAGATTCATAGTGATATTTGGATCTGCTCCTAAGTCTTTAAGTAACCGAACTACATCTGTTCTTCCAAAAAATACTGCACAGAATTGTGCTGTAACATCTTCATTATTTCTTTCATTAATATCTACTCCAGCATTTATTAGTGTTTTAACCACATCAAATTGTCCATTACAAGCTGCAATAATCAATGGAGTATTCCCACGATTTGAATGTCTGGAACTTAAGTCTGTGCCATAAAGAATGTGTTGTTTTATGGCCTCAAGATCTCCGTTCTCTGCTGCTGTTAAAATATCTACATCTGGTTCTGGCACAGTCTCAGCAGACTCTATGGAATCATCAACTGATGTTATTACTTCTGAAGTGCTTGAAGAGTCACTAGAGGAACAGAAGCTCATTAATAGAAAAATGAATAAAAAAGTAATTTTCTTCATTACATTAATGATAGTTTTTTGTTCACTTAAAACTAAAAAATAGGATGAAATTTACCTGAATTGATGTTTTCCTGAGCAGTTAATGCCGCAAGGTTAACTAGCTTGATCTCTTTCCAAGTAAACTCATTTGCTGAAGAGCCCTTCACATAATCAAAAAAACTATTCACTAACTCTCGATGGCCTTTTCCTGTTTTAACTAATTTGCCTTTATCGTTCTTGTCATCAAGCATTCTTACTTTTGTAAAATCTTCAATTATGACTGACTTATTTTTCCCATGGACTTCAATCTTTTCTTTTGGTAATAGAGAGCTTCCTTCAGAGAAATATGTAATGTTAGCGATTGAACCATCTCCAAAAATAATCGTTAGTGAGACTTGATCCTCATTAGCTTCATTTAATTCTTTATTGACTACTGAGGTAGCAGATATGCTTTGTGGAAGAGATCCAGTAATATATGAGACTAAATCTATTGCATGAATGGCCTCCCCGACAAGTCTTCCTCCTCCTATCTCTTGAATTTTTGTCCAATGATCGTTTGGTAGGCTTGGTACATTAAATCTATATGTGATGGAAAGAGGTCCGACGCGATCCCCTATATGTTTTAATGCTAAACTAGTTGCTTCGGCTTTCCTTCTATTAAACCCTACATAAAGTTTTGGATCTTCTGCATTGAAAATACTCTCTTCAACTTTGTTAAGACCCTCCATATCAATAGACAAAGGCTTCTCTACATAAACTGGTTTGTCGCTTTCAATTGCATACTGAACGAGTTCAGCATGACTCTCGTGGCTCGAGAAGATAAATACTGCTTCTATCTGATCTGAATCAATCAATTGTTTTGGGTCTTCAAAAACGTTAGGTATTTTAAACTCTTTAGCCATAGTAGTGGCTGTTAAACCTTTCATCGAAACGATGCCAATAAGCTTACAATATTTATTTAGAGATTTGAGTATAGGAAGCATAGTTGAAGATGCAAAATTTCCAGCACCTATAATCCCTACTTTTATTTTTGTTGTGTCAACTTGAGGGATACTATCGCTGTTCATAAATTCAATATTTGGACTTGTTAAATTGTTGTAACTAATTACTGAGGTCGAGAAAGAATCAGAGTTCATGAGATCATTGTATGCACTAACTGTATCATCTAGGCTTATCTCTTTCGAAATAAGATCTGTTACACTAATTTTTTTATTTTTTAATAGTCCCAGAAATGATTCAAAGTTTCTATTCTCTGTCCATCTAACATACTGAATTGGATAATCATTGCCTAATTTTTCATATTGATGATCATATCTTCCAGGACCATAAGACATAGAAACAATAAGCTCTAGTTCCTTGTAATAGAAATCATTTCGAGATAGATTAAGAGAAACATCTCCGACCACAACGATTTTACCCTTTTTTCTACAAAGACTTGTTGCTGTTTCTATTGGATCATTGCTTTTTGTCCCTGCAGTAATGATTACAGAATCAATACTATCTTCTTTTAACCCTCCTAACTCCAGAGCTTCATTTAGTGTTTTGTAGGCATTTGAGACGTAGCCATGTTTTGATTTGTCTGGGTCAATACTTGTGACATTAGATCCTTGTGCTTCTGCAACTTTGACAGCTAGCTGGCCAACAATCCCTAGCCCGATAACAACTACATTATTTCCTATACCCGTCTCAGAAAGCCTCATCCCGTGAAGAGCGATACTCCCCATAACCGTAAAAGCCCCCTCCTTATATGAGACTGAATCTGGGAGTCTAGTACAAAGATTTTCAGACACAACTACATACTCTGCATGTGGTCCATTGCTTGCTACCCTATCTCCAACATGAAAGTTTGAGACATTTTTACCTGATTCAATAACTTCACCTGCGGAGCTGTATCCAAGTTGTATAGGCATTGAGTCTTTTCCAAATGCAGTATTGACTAAAGCTACTAATCCTTCTCTCTTTAGAAGATCCATTCCTTTTTGAATATTTCCTTTATTCTGTAATTTTTCTATAGAACTCTTACTTGTTTCCTTTATCGAAGCTTTCTCTGTTCCAGAAGAAATGACTGAATAATGATTCTTAATGACAACCTCTCCTGGGCCTGGAGAAGGGATAGGGCCTTCAAAGATTTCGGGAAAGTCTGCACCTTGTTCTATAACTAATTGTTTCACTGTATCAAGAATAGTCGTAAATTTATTTTCATAAACCAACTTCTGATATCATTGATTCATATATAGAAATAATTTTTCCATCTTTCTTTTCAACCTTAAGAGATCCATCTTCATTTATATCCTTAGCCCACCCACGTCCATCAGGATATTCTACTAACTTACCGAGAGTTGAGCATTTCAATTTATACAGTTCAAGATCAAAATCTAATTGCATACTCGTATAAAGAAAATTTTTAGCCCAATTTTCTGCTGTCTTATTAATCTCTTCAAAACTTATTTCGTGTTGAAACAAACTACCTGCTGATAAGATGCTGGGGGAATCCCAATAATAATTTACTCCCAAGCCTGTGATATAAATTTCGCCAAACTTTTCTATCATGACTCCTCCGATTTTTTTATCTTCTACCATCAAATCGTTTGGCCATTTTAAAGAAACACCTTTTTCTTGATATAAAGAAGCAAACTCATAGCTAGCGATTAGAGGAAGTAATGACTCTTTTGCTCCTTGTTCTTTCTTAATAAAAGCGAGTGAACACGCAAGAGCTTGGTCTGCATTCTCCCAATTGCTGCCTTTCCTTCCTCTACCCTTAGACTGATTTTTAGCAATTATTAGTACTGGTTCCTCAGTGAAATTATCTACTGCTAATGCTTGAGTATTTTCAACATCGCCAAAAAAATATGTCTTCAAAGTGTCACCTCTTTTGTATTATATTGGTCAAATA
>Ga0115002_10004824_pt1 | contig 16147 bp, 15 predicted proteins | sample ArcticOcean_MG_C_8_FD_89576 | JGI IMG/M metagenome (GOLD analysis project Ga0115002, IMG submission 89576) | Marine microbial communities from western Arctic Ocean - ArcticOcean_MG_CB11_86 | ecosystem: Environmental > Aquatic > Marine > Oceanic | place: Arctic Ocean: Canada Basin | collected... | reverse complement strand
TGTCCAGCATCACGAGGCCCTGTGAAAATTCACGTGTCTGCGTGATATTGCGGTACGGAAAGCGGAGCTGTTTGGCGATGAAACGCTCTCGCGCGGCGCCGGTGATCGACGATTGCACCGGCACCCACCAGACCAGACCCTGCACCGCGGCTTTGACGAGTTCAGGATTTGGCAGGGTCGTGGTCGCAACGGTGTCACGGTAGTCGGGCGAACACTCCTGGAACCGTGCGTCTTCCTGCGCCGCGCCCGCGAGTGCCGCCCGCGCCGCCAGGGTGCGCGCGCGCAGCGGTAGAAGCCCCCGCACAACGGCCGCGCTCAGAATCCGGCGCCGGCGGGATCCGAGCACTCGCTTCATTGACGCGTGCTCGGTTTTTACCCGGGCACGAAAGGTCTTGGATGTCGACTCCAGCTTTTCTACCCGGCGCCGGAGGCGCCTCGCTTCTGGACCTCGCGTCAGCTTGTCGAGCAGACGATGCACGATCGCTCGGAGAACGCCGAGCGGACCTCGTGATCTCGTTCTTTCTGGATGTTGGTCCTCCGACGTCATGAAGTCTGAGCGGATCATATCAGCACGACACCGAGTGAGCCGATTCGCAACCAGACCACTAGTAGCCTCAGCGAACACGAGAACTGGTGACGTCCCAGAGTCGCCCAAGTGACGCACCCGCTAGCGCAGCCCAGACTGCCGACGACTGCTGAAATCCAATGCTAGGGCAGCAAAACACCTGCGAACCCACCAGCAGGGCGATGAGTGTTCCCCCTCGCACACGCTCGCTGTACAGCTGTACGCCAGTCGCATCGCCAACAGACGTGATGGCCCCCGTCCGCAGCATCAGGACCACAGAGCCGATGGCCACCAATGTCGTCAACCATGCCTCGAAGCCAGACAAAGCGCCCAAGAAATTAAGTTCGACGCTGTAGAGCGACAGATAGAGAGCGCTGCCTGCGACGCATGCCATGGCGAAGAGAAGTTGTGACCGGCGAGGTTCGCGAAGCATCGCGTCAAATACGAACGCCGCACCTCCTACGAGACCGAGCAGCGGACCATCCAGGCTGAACACGGCCCCTGTTGTCAATCCCAGCACACACACAGAGTCGAGGCCTCTGGCCGGCAGTCCAACCGATCGATTGACGATTCGCACCAATCCCAGCGTTGTGAAGAGCAGCAGTACGCTCGGTGCACCGACGATGAGAAATGCGGAATACGCGGCTGCCATACCTACGAAGGCAGCAGGATTGTCATCGGGGGCGACCTCCCGGGTCAGCGCCCACGAACCGAAGACAACCAGGAGGCCATGGACGGCATCTATGATGCTCATTTCCCACGGAGCGCCCGATGACAGCGCCACACCCGCAGCGATTGCGCCGCCGATCGGCATGAGTACAAGGACGGCTGCGTTCGTTGGATACCTCGGGTCAACTGGCCGTGCAATGGACGTGTACGCGAAGGTCGCACGCCTGCTCAAGGTCAGACCTCCGCTAGCCGCCCGTGGTGAACGTACGGCGTCGCATCGCTCGTCGAATGCCGACTGACTTTCGCCACGGGCTGCGAGTCCCCTGAAAGCGTGATTCGTTGAAAAAGTCCTGGAGCGTGGCGCCCGGCTGGAAAGGCGCGACGACTGAGAATATTGTCCATATTCGAGGAAGGGGCAGCGCCGCCAGTCGGGATGCCCAGCCCGGGGGTTGTGTGACGACTCATGTTTCCAGGGGACTACACATTGGCTTTGAAATGCAGGCCACCCGGCTCGTCGACGAGCACATCTAGGAACGGCGGCTCGGATGGGTCATTGGCGTACACCTCGAAATCGGTGACACCGTTCCGACGCAGGACCTCTTCGTCGATTGCGTATTGGCCCGTGTACGACCGGCTGGGCTGAGTCAGGATCCAGTGAGCCGCATCTGCCACGATGGCTGGCTGGCGCGACTTGCGAAAGACCTCATCGCCGAGCAGTTGTGTCGCCGCGGTCGAGATCGTTGTGCGCGGCCAGAGCGCGTTGGCTGCCACGCCCGCCTCCTTGAATTCCAGCGCCCAGCCCCTGACGCAGAGCGACATGCAGTACTTCATCATGACCCACGGCAAGTGGTCGCCCCACCAGTGCTCGGCGAAATCCAGCGGTGGTGAGAGAGAGAGAATGTGCGGATTGTGAGCCTTGATCAAGTGTGGCAGACAGGCCTTGCCCATGAGGAACGTGCCTCGCATATTGATGTCCGCCATCAAGTCGAACTTTTTGATTGGCACATCCAGCGTGTTCGTCAACGTGATCGCACTGGCGTTCAACACGACGGCGTCGATGCCCCCGAAGGTACTGACGGCCTGTTCCACCGCGGCATGAATCTGCCGTTCGTCGCGGACATCGACGACCACAGCCAGGGCCCGTCCGCCAGCCTGCTCGATGGCCTGCGCGGCGGTGCGAATGGTGCCAGGCAAGATCGGATGCGGCTCCGCGGTTTTGGCAGCCACGACGATGTTGGCGCCGTCGCGTGCGGCCCGTAGAGCGATAGCCAAGCCGATTCCGCGGCTAGCTCCCGAGACGAGGATCGTCTTGTTTCGCAGCGTAGACATCTCAATACCTTCCTTGACCGTCTCACCGAATCGGCCTGCCCATTGCGCCGGCCGATAGTTGCCGCCGAATCGCGCCTCGGTATCTGTACACACTCAGGATTGAAGTCACTGCGCGATCGGGTGGGGGCGACCAGACGGTAGGCGGCCGCTGCGGGCGTGGCACGGCACCGGCTGTGATTGGCGATAGAATCGGCGCTGTGTCACCGGTGCGTGCGGCGCGCGGCCGTATCCTCCGCCAATCGATCCGCGCACAGGCATGACGTTCATCATCGGAAGCGGCAGAGAGGTCTTCATCAGTATGAGAAAACAGAAAATGACACACTGGCAGACCGCGCTCCTTGTGTGCGCCACGGGGATCGGTCTGGCGGTGGCGGCCGGGTGTGCCCCCGACATACCGCCGGCCGTCGCTGCACAGGGATCCGATGTACCGGCGTTGCCCGCGCCTGACCTCTACTCCGGTTCCCCATATCTTGGGGAACTCCGCAACTCGCTGGTCTACGGCGAGATCTGGGAGCGCCCGCAACTGTCGAAGCGTGACCGGAGCCTCATCACGGTCGCCGTGCTCCAGGCGCTGGTGCGCGACGAGCTGACTCTCCATATTCCGCGGGGGCTTGACAACGGACTCACCCCGGAAGAGATCTCCGAAATCATTCTGCACGTGACGTTTTATGCTGGATGGCCGACAGGCGTTCAGGCGTCGTTGACCGCGGCTGAGGCGTTCGAGAATCGCGGACTGTCGCTCGGGGAGCTGCCGCGCGCAACCCCAGAGACCCACGCATCGACGCCGAGCGCGCTCAGCGATGCCTACGCGGCGGTGCCGCGACTCGGGGCGTTGCGCAACAGCCTCCTGTACGGCGACATCTGGGAGCGACCGCTCCTCTCCAAGCGCGATCGGAGCCTCATCACGGTCGCGGTCAACCAGGCGCTCTATGCGACCAGCGAGCTACGAACGCACATTAATCGTGCGCTCGACGAGAACGGTGTGACGCCGCAGGAGATCTCCGAAGTGATTCTTCATGTGACGTTCTACGCAGGTTGGCCGGCGGCGGTCAACGCCGGGCGCTTGGCGACAGCCGCATTTGAGGCGCGTGGTGTCGATCTGAGCCAATTGCGATAAGGCACCAGTTCGCTGTAGTTCTTCGCAGCCCCGGCACGGATGATCCGCCGGCGTCGGATAGCCTTCGTAGTCGAAGTCGTGCAGCAGCGTGACGACGCTCTAGGCGGTTTCGTTCTCGCCGAACGTTCTGGCGTAGCCGCGTACGGCGGCCTCGACCGCGAGCGTATGCTTGCGCAGGCTCTCGCCGGAGGTCCCTCCGTGAGAAGGGCCCAGGCGGCCTCACGGGAGAGCGACAGGCTCATGCTGGTAGCCTCGTGCGCGCAATGCGCGTCGCGTCGATCCCGCACGCGGGCATGGTGTCAGGGCGCCTCCCACTGCCGGGCTCGGTCGAGCGCCGATGCCCAGCGGGACCGGCGACGCTCGATGTCCGAGGGGGCCATGCGTGGCTCGAAGCGCCTCTCGACATGCCAGTTGGCGGCAATGTCATCGCGCCCCTCCCAGAATCCAACCGCCAGGCCGGCGAGGTAGGCGGCGCCGAGCGCCGTGGTCTCAGTGACTTGCGGGCGCACGATGGCAATGCCGAGGATGTCGGACTGGAACTGCATGAGCAGATCATTGGAGGCTGCTCCGCCATCGACGCGCAGCTCGATGATGTCCAGGCCGGTATCCTTTCTCATCGCCTCCACGACATCTCCGACCTGGTGGGCGATGCCTTCCAACGCCGCCCGGGCGATGTGCCCAGCGTGTGTGCAGCGCGTCAGCCCCACCATTGTTCCGCGTGCGTACTGATCCCAGTGCGGCGCGCCGAGACCAGCGAAGGCAGGCACGAGGTAGACCCCGGCGCTGTCCTCCACCGACCGTGCCAGGGCCTCGACGTCATCGGCCGACGCGATGATACCCAGTCCGTCGCGTAGCCACTGCACCACGGCGCCGCCCATGAACATGCTGCCTTCCAGCGCGTATTCAGTGCCCCCGTCCGCCTGCCAGGCGACCGTCGTCAGGAGCTGATGCTCCGAGACGCCTGGCGTCGAGCCGGTGTTCAGGAGCATGAAGCAGCCGGTACCGTAGGTGTTCTTGGCCAGGCCAGGCTCAAAGCATTGTTGCCCGAAGAGCGCCGCCTGCTGATCGCCGGCGATGCCTGCGATTGGCGCTCGGAGCGACGTAGCCGTCGACGCTACGGCCCCGTAGACCTCGCTGGACGAGCGCACCTCTGGCAGTAGCGAGCGGGGAATGCGCAACAGGTCGAGCAGTTCGTCGTCCCAGTCGCCAGCATGAATGTTGAACAGCATTGTGCGCGCAGCGTTACTCGGTTCGGTGACGTGGCGGGCTCCTCCCGTGAGGTTCCACAGCAGCCAGGTGTCGATGGTGCCGAAGGCGAGGTTCCCAGCTTCGGCGTCGCCGCGGGCACACTCGACGTTGTCCAGGATCCATGCGAGTTTGGTGGCGGAGAAGTACGCGTCGATGACCAGACCGGTCTTGTCGCGCACCATCGGCCCGCAACCGTTGGCGCGCAGTTGGTCGCACACCCCGGAGGTCCGCCGATCCTGCCAGACGATCGCGTGATAGATCGGCCGGCCAGTGTCCCTGTTCCAGACGACCGTCGTCTCGCGCTGGTTGGTGATACCGACGGCGGTGATGTCGGCCGGTGCGACGTGCTCCCTGGCGAGCAGCTCGTTGACGACGGCGATCTGTGTCGTCCAGATCTCATCCGCATCGTGCTCCACCCACCCCGGCTGGGGGAAGTGCTGCTCAAACTCGCGCTGTGCCGTACCGTGCATCCTGCCGGAGTGATCGAACAGGATCGCCCGTGAGCTGGTCGTTCCTTGATCAAGTGCGAGCACGAGTTGCATCGAAGCTCTCCTCGGCCGCCTGCCCAGTCCCCTGGAATCGTAATTCCTCATACAGCTCCCGGGCGGGGCATCCCGGCCGGCGCCGTTGCTCTTCCCTCACATACGCCCAGTATTCTCGGTCATCGCGCGTGCCAGCCGGGCGCCGCGCTCCGGGACTTGTCCAAGGAATCACGGTTCCAAGGGACTAGCAGCCTGGATCATCTTTTACCAGTATCCTCTGCAACGCGACCCGAGCCCTAGCAGCCAGTGCTGAATGTCCAACGTCGCACCTAACGCGGATTTCACGAGCCAGGTGCTTTTGAAATGCGCGCTCGCGGACTGGGCGCGCCGACTGGGAATATCAACTGTATGTGAGGGAGGAGCAACGCAGATCGCGAGGATGGATCGCTCGTCGAATGCTGACGGGCTTTCACCACGGGCTGCGAGAGCCCTGCTGGAGCACAGATGGTTGTTGTGACACTGACCGCCCTGACGATGGTGGCATTCGCCGCCAACTCCTTGTTATGCCGCCTGGCGCTTGGCGAATCGTTGATCGATCCGGTGTCATTCACCACGATTCGGCTCGTGAGCGGCGCGGTGGCGTTTCTCGCGATCTCCGGACTGGCCGGCGGACGTCGGGGGGCGCAGACAACAAAGGGTTCCTGGGGCACGGGGTTCGCACTGTTCGCGTACGCCGCGGCGTTCTCACTGGCGTATGTGTCGCTCAGTACCGGAATGGGTGCCCTCATCCTGTTCGGGGCGGTGCAGGTGACGATGCTGGGGGCGGCAGTCGCAGCCGGCGAGCATCTCACGCCGGCGCAGTGGGCAGGTTCGGTCGCGGCGATTGCCGGTCTGGTCTATCTCGTGTTGCCGGGGATCTCGGCGCCTGATCCGGTTGGCGCACTGCTGATGTGCGTGTCAGGGATAGCCTGGGGCGTGTACTCGATCCGAGGCCGGGGAGTATCGGCGCCAGTGGCCATGACTGCCGCGAATTTTCTTCGGTCTGCACCCTTCGCGATCGTGGCCAGTGCCGTTGCCCTATCCTGGGTACACCTGGAACCCGCTGGCCTCCTGATTGCGACCACGTCCGGCATCGTCACGTCCGGAATGGGATACGTCCTGTGGTACAGGGTGTTACGCAGCATCACGACTGCACAGGCATCGGTCGTGCAGCTTTCGGTGCCGGTCATTGCCGCGTTCGGGGGAGTCGCGTTCCTGTCGGAGCATGTCTCTATGCGACTCCTTACCGCGAGTGCCGTGATACTTGGTGGGGTGGCAGTGGCAGTCATCACAGGCCATTCCACACGGCGGGACAAGTCCCCCTATAATCGGCCGGTACACACAAGCACCGGAACACGGTAGGCCGCATGTCAGCGGTTGAGAGGCGTGGAGTCATGCAGTACAAGGTTCTGTTCAATGCCATCCTGATCGCGGTCGTCAGCCTGACGAGTGTGGCATGCCAGGAGTCGCAAGATGGGGACGTGGACACGCAGGCCTCCCAGGCGACGCCGCGAGGCATTCCCACGTTCCGTGTAGATCCAGACTGGCCCCAGTTGCCGGCGCAGTGGAGGCTTGGCGAGGTGTCGAGCATTGCCATCGATGCGCAGGACAACGCCTGGTTCCTTCACCGCCCGTGGACGCTTCCCCTGGAGCAAGCCGACTTGGCCGCACCGCATGTGGTGGGGTTTGACCGCGACGGAACGTTTCTTGAGGCCTGGGGAGGGCCCGGGGAGGGCTACCAGTGGCCCCAACGGGAACATGGCCTCCAGGTCGATCACCAGGGATTCGTCTGGATCGGCGGGCACAATTGTCCCGCCCTCAACGAGCCGGGTCTCCATCCGATTGCAGACGACCAGTTGCTGAAGTTCACACTGGGCGGTGAGTTCGTGATGCAGATCGGAGGGAGTGATGCCAGTCAGGGAAATGCGGACACGGCGAATCTGCACGAGCCGGCGGACGCGGTCGTGTACGCTCCAACCAACGAGCTCTTTGTCGCGGACGGATACGGGAATCACCGCGTGGCAGTCTTTGACGCCGATACAGGAGCCTTCAAGCGCATGTGGGGTGCGTTCGGCAATGTGCCGCAAGACGATGACAACTGCCCCTTTCTCACCCTCGATGCGGTGCCCGATGGCCCAGGTCCACAGCAGTTCGGCATCGTGCACGCCATCCGCGTGTCACACGATGGACTGGTCTACGTGGCCGATCGTGAGAACAGGCGAGTGCAGGTCTTCACGTTGGCGGGTGAGTACGTCGACCAGATCGTATGGGGCGAAGCGCCGTTTGCGAGGAACCTCGCGCTGTCCGCGGATGCGGAGCAGCAGTTCCTCTATGTCGGTGGGGGCAACGGCATCATGGTGATCGATCGTCTTCGGCTTGATGTACTGACCACCATAGACACGACGATCGGGACTGGTCATCAAATTCAGACCGACTCGCGCGGCAACCTCTACATCGCCGCGACAGGCGCGGGATTTCAACGACTCATCTTTACGGGCCTGTCACCGATGGCGGTCGAGTAGGCGTCGTCGATTTGGCCTCGTCGATTTGGCGTAGTCGCTGAGGTGCCGTCGAGAAGACGCCGTCGAGAGAGTAGCGTCGAGTAGCCGGAGGGAGGGCCGTCGAGCCCGTTAGATTCTACGATTTCGAGGAGACACGCCAATGGCGTTTACGCGTATCGATGTCGCCCGGGCGCGGGAACTGATTGAGAAGAGCAACGCGGCAGTCGTGGACGTGAGAGATGCTGCGTCATACGGGGCAGGGCATATCCCGGGTGCACAGGCCGTCGATCAGGCCACTGTGCAGACCTTTGTCGATACGGCCGACCGTTCCCGTCCGTTGATCGTGTGTTGCTATCATGGCAACCTGAGTCAGGGTGCGGCAGACTACTTCAACCACAACGGATTCGCTGATACGTATAGCTTGGACGGTGGATACGAAGCGTGGCAGGCGGCCCTCGTGGGTGAACAGATCCTGAGGGACTAGCGCGACCTTCGATTCGTGGTTGGCGCTATCGCCCGGAGCCGACGAACCGGCGAAGCACGGTCCCAGGGTGTGGGTTCGAGAGCGACGCACACAACAGCGTGATGAGTGCGACCAGGGCGGCGACGACGCGAAACTGCACCGTGCTATTGGCGCCCATAAACGGTCCCGCCCACCACAGGCGCCGCGAGCTCGGGTACGAGTCTTCCGAGATCGTCGCGCGTGCCCGATCAATCCGAAAGGTATCGGCCACATCGGGATGAGCGACGATCGCCGCGATATGCCTTCGTCGGGGCGACAGCACTTCGTAGTGCCCCTCGTTTTCGTTCTCGAGGTACTCGTTGACGTAGAGGTCACGCTCTGCCTGCCGACGGGCTTCTTCCGAAAGTCCCTCCTGCCATCGAATGTTGATGATCGGGGCCGGGCTCTCAAACAGTGCCCACCCCGTACACAGCACGATGAGCAGACAATGACCTGCCACGGCAATTCTGCGGAGCAGGTGCCTGGTCTCGAGCGTCACGGCGCCACGTCCAGCCGTGCGAAGACTGCGTTGCCGACAGCCGTCCAGAGAAGCATATGCAAGCCGGAAAGTAAGAGGAGCGTGCGCATCGACGTCAGGCGGGAAGAGGCCAACACCCAACACGCGGCAAAGATACCGGGGAAGACCGACAGCATGAGATCCAGATTGGAGGGCGCGCTCGGCGGCCACCACTGCACCAGAAAGATCAATCCCGGGAGCGCGTAGAGGATGGTGGGTACCAGTGTCGCGCGGCGGGACGAGAGCAGCGCCAGTGCAAGCACCGGAACGCCAGCCAAGGCGCTCAACAGGCCAAACTCTCCGAATCCGGCCTGCGAGAGCAACGGGTTGGCGATCTTGTTATCGAACACAATCGATTCGAAGAATGGCCGGTATCCGAGCTGCCGCTCCCATTCGACGGACAGTCTTCCGAGCGTCACGTAGAAGAACATCCAGCCGAGATACAGCGCGACTCCCGCCGACGTGAAGGTCGCCGCACGTACGCCTCGACGAAGCATATCGCCAGGTCGGCTCAATGCGGCCATCGCTCCGCCTGCAAGGCCAAGGAGACCGAACCCGTGTAGCGCCGCGTGCAGCCCTTGCAGCCCGCCCGCGACCAGTGCTGCGGCGTGCGCTCGCACAGGCATGCGACTTCTGGCCAGGGCAAGCAGCGGCACGACGCCCACCGACATGCTGAGATAGCCCAGATCCCAGTACCCGAAAAATAGCAGGCACAGCGGTGTGGCTATCGCGAGCCCGACGTAGCGACAACTCTGGCGCGACCATTTGTGCCACGCCGCAGCGACGCCAAGCTCGATCAGGAACAACAGGCCCGCCAACCGGGAGAGCGCGTCGTAGGCGTGTGCGGGCGACGTCTCTGATCGGCCGAAGGCACCGTCAAGCGCCGACATCACCACGTCCCCAAGGTGCGAATGGAAGAGCACGTCGCCTCGCTCGACACGAAAGCGGTTCTCGAACTGGCCACGAGAGCTGCCGGTGTCGTTACCACCCGGCATAAAACCTTCGCCAGCGAATGATTTGGGAAGCGGCACGGTCACAAACGCCACACCAAGCATCACCAGCACGCACAGGACGACGAGCCGGCGGCGGCGGCGCGGAGCGGACGTCGCACGCAGCACCAGCAGCGCAAGACCGACCACGATGGCCGATTGGATGCGGGGAGTATGCACGACGACCTGCTCCTGCCATAAGACAGTGGCGGTGGTCATCCACGCGGCCGCGTGAAGCGTCAGCATCGCGCTTGCGACGCCGATGAGCAGCCACCGCACCCACCGGCTCGCCGCGGACGGCGTGGCGATCACGACGTCAGCACCAGACCCACAATGACAACCCACCCCCACCACTGCACATGCGCGGCAAGCTCGGAGAGCGATCGGGAGGTGCCCGGCAGTGGCATGACCGAGGCAAGGCCCACCACGCCGGTGAACTGCAGCCACGCGCGGGCCTCGGGCCCTGCCATGTCCCACTGCCCAGCCAGATACCAGGAGAGCAGAATCAGCACGGGACCGACGACGAGGAAACGGCTGATCACGGCCATTCTCCTGTCCTCCTGGGCGTCCATCCGCATTCCTCCTACCCTGCCTACACGCGCCGTGGCGCGCTGATCGATCCTCATCGTTCCGAGCTGCACAAGATTATCTGACTTCGGGCGTCGCTGTGCCAGCGCGGCGGGGCGACCGAAGGGGCTCAAGGAGGCAGAGAGACAGATTGGACGGTCCGTCCATGTTCGCGACGGGGCGAGTGTTTCGTGCCGCCCGGCTGCGATATCCTGAGCGCGTATGCACTTCCCGAGCCAGGCTCCGTCGGCACTACCGATGGGTCGCTACACGCCGTTCGCCCCAGTCGATCTGCCCGACCGCACGTGGCCGACCAAGCGCATCACGCAGGCACCGCGGTGGTGTTCGGTCGACTTGCGCGATGGCAATCAGGCGCTCATTGACCCGATGGACGCCAATCGCAAATTAGCGATGTTCACCCTCCTGTTGAAGATGGGTTACAAGGAGATCGAGGTCGGATTCCCGTCCGCCAGCCAGACTGACTTTGACTTCGTGCGTCACATCATCGACAACGGCCTGATCCCAGACGACGTCGTCATTCAGGTGTTGACGCAGGCCCGCGAGCCCTTGATCCGCCGTACTTACGAAGCCATCGCAGGCGCGAGACACGTCATCGTGCACCTCTACAATTCCACCTCGACGCTCCAGCGTCGAGTCGTGTTCGGCCTCGACAGGGCCGGCGTCAAGAAGATCGCCACCGACGGGGCCCAGTTGTGTCTGGACCTGGTGTCCACGGTTCCTGGCACGGCGATATGGTTCGAATATTCGCCCGAGTCCTTCACAGGCACGGAGCTCGACTTCGCGCTTGACGTCTGCGACGGGGTGAACGAGATCTGGAAGCCGACGCTCCAGCACAAGACGATCATCAACCTGCCTGCCACCGTCGAAATGGCAACGCCCAATGTGTATGCCGATGCCATCGAGTGGATGCATCGTCGTCTCACCTACCGGGACTCGATCGTGCTGAGTTTGCATCCACATAACGACCGTGGAACCGGCGTTGCAGCGGCCGAACTTGGTTACATGGCAGGTGCCGATCGTATCGAGGGCACGCTGTTCGGAAACGGCGAGCGTACCGGCAATGTGTGCCTGGTGACGCTGGGCCTGAACCTCCTCAGTCATGGCATCGACCCGCAGATCGACTTTTCTGATATCGATGCCGTTCGGCGCACGGTCGAATACAGCAATCAGCTGCGCGTGCCAGAGCGCCATCCTTACGCCGGCGACCTCGTGTTCACGGCATTTTCCGGATCGCACCAGGATGCCATCAAGAAGGGCTTCGACATATGGAACACGATGCGTCTGCGGCCGACACGGCGGTGGGTGATCAGGCCTGGGCGGTTCCGTACCTGCTGATCGATCCACGAGACATCGGACGTTCGTACGAAGCCGTCATCCGGGTGAACAGCCAGTCCGGCAAGGGTGGCGTGGCCTACCTGATGAAGACCGGACACCATCTGGACCTTCCGCGGCGGCTCCAGATCGAATTCAGCCAGGCGGTGCAGCGCAGAACGGACTCCGAGGGTGGGGAAGTCTCCCCTGAGGAGCTGTGGAACATTTTTGAAGACGAGTATCTTCCGGTCGCTGAGAAGACCTGGGGCCGCTTCGCGCTCGATGGATTATCACAGTCATCACACATTGATGAAGACGTGCAGCTGACCGTCGAATTGCAGGATGCCGGAACGCTTCACACCCTCAGCGGTTCGGGCAACGGTCCGATCGCCGCGCTGGTCGGAATCCTGAACGCGCATCTCGACGGGACGCAGCTCCGGGTGCTCGACTACGTCGAGCATGCGCTCGCGGCCGGCGGGGACGCGAAGGCCGCGGCGTATCTCGAATGCGACGTCGGCGGTCGCGTGTTCTGGGGCGTCGGCATTGATCCCAGCACCACCAGGGCCGCGCTCAAGGCCGTGATCTCAGCCGTCAATCGCGGCCTTCGGTAACCTTACTGATCAGCTACGGGCCGTTCGGGCCTCTTGAGCAGGGTATTTTCAGTCGTCGCGGCTGGGCATCCTGGCGCCCCGCATCGACATCCGCTACTCGCTCAGCGGGGACAGGCTACTCGTTGGGCGCTGGCTTGAAACGTTGCACGCGCCGGCCCGAGCCTGACTCCGCGACATAGAGGTTACCCTGCGAGTCGATGGCGAGGCCGTGCGCGACCGTGAAGTTCCCCAACTGATGCCCAGGGCGACCGAAGGACGAGAGGATCTCGCCGCTGGCATGATCAAGCACGTGGACCTGTTCGTGGCGCCCGTCGAGGACATAGAGATGGCGCTCCGACTCATCGCGTGAGAACGCCAGCCCCCAGACGGTTCCTCGGGTGTCCGGCAGGGACGCGTTGCCCGTCTTGACCCAGATGTTGCGGATGAAGTTGCCCTGCTTGTCGAACACCTGGACGCGAAGCCCCTCGCGATCACAGACGTAGACGAGACCCGCATTGCTGATCGCGACGCAGTGCAGCGCGTAGGTGAACGCGCCACCCGCACCGGCGCGAGTCTCTTCGAGTGTCGCCTGGCGGCCCCATTGGCGCAGGAACCGGCCGTCCTTGTCAAAGACCGCGATGCGTTTGTTGCCGTAGCCGTCCGCGATGTAGGCGTCGCCGTTGTCGGGATCGACGGCGACCCCCGCAGGGTAGAAGAACCGGTCGTGGCCGGCATTCAAGGGTTCGCGGTTGATCGAGTTGTCGGCCGCCCGGATCGCCGTGCCGTCGGACGTGTCGAGTACCCCCTTGGTGCCGATCTGGAACAGCAGCTCGCCTTCGTGTGTGTACTTCTGGGCGATGCCGTCGTTGTTGCCCACAACCCAGATGTTGTTGTCGGCATCGAACGCGCAGCCGTGGATACTGTCAGGTACGCGGGAGGAATCGCCCCAGGAGTTCACGAGAGTGCCGGCCGTGTCGAACAGCATAATAGACGCTGCAGGCACCGAGGTCTCTGCCTCCTCGCCTCTAATGTTCTGCCGGTCGAGGACCGCGATGTGATCGTGCGAATCGATGCAAGGGTGCCCAAGCGTGGCGTTGATCCAGCCGGTGGGCAAGGGGCCGGGCCAGAAGGGGTCGACCTCGAAGAGTGGGCGTTCCTGTGCGGCAAGAGGCAGCCAGACGCCCATCGCGTAGACCGCCAAAAACAAGAGACTCGTTCGGTACACAGTTGGCATTCCGATCACCTTGCTGGCTGTCCTTACCGTTGCAGCATCAGTTCAACGCCGGCGTTCCCTTCGACGCACGCATCTTCCCACTGTTCATAGCCCTGCTCGACGGGTGTGAACGGACGAGGGCTGATCGTCCATGGCCTGGCGAAGACGTCAGGATCGTCCAGGGTTGCTTCGTAGGTGAGTGTGCGCGCGTCAGCGATCGTCCAGCGCTCGACCACGCGGAGGGCGTCGCTATGAAAGCTTCCGACGATGTCGAACCACGTTCTGCCATCGTTGCCGGTGACCTCCACCACCAACGTGTTGCCTTCCCAGCGGCCATGCGACTCTCCCATCCACAGTTTGACGTTGTCGGCAAGGCGCGGCCGGTCGTCCAGAGGAATGACGCGATAGGCGTGTTGGAACTCATGAATCATCACGACGTATCCGGGGGGCTGCATGATGCGCATGGTGTTTCCCCCCTGATAGTTGATACGGGGCACGCCCTCCAGGAAGCAACCGCGCGCGACCGGGTCGATGTAGTCGATCGACGGCGGGTCCATGTGGTTATCGGAGATGTCCTGTCGCTTCGCCGCGGCCCACGGCTGGTACGGAATCTTGCCGTCCGGCGGATCGATGACGAGTCCCCGGTCGTCGGTGTCCAGTCCCGTGATGTTGAGGTGTTGCGCGCGATCCGGGTTGCCTCCCTCGACGCTGTACGTGCGCGCGCGTTCGGGGTTTGACCAGACGCCCTGGATGTTCGGCTGACCGTCGGGCAGACGCGGCGGATCCCAGGTGCTCGCGGCAGGCGTCGGCGCCTGGCCGGCCAGTGGGGCCGGTATCGCGGCCAGAAGGGCCACGGTTGTCACGACGAAACAGATGAACCGAAGCATCGCTATAGCCTCCTGAAGTCCTGGCCGACAGCGAGCGGCGGTTCGTGTGGGCCGCCATCAAGCCAGATGAGCCGCGTAAGAAATTCTCCCAGATCCTACACCCGCGTTGCTTCTCTGGCACAGTGGCTCGTTGAACACGTGCTGGAGCGCGGCGCTCGGATGGCGAGGCGCGGCGACGAAGAACCGGCCCCGTATTCTCTTGCGCGATCAGCACTTGGAGCTGTGGGCGTTGGGCTCGACCTGGCACGCGGAGCCGCGGGCTAAGCCGCGCGGAAATCGGGAGTATGATACGGCCAATTTAACTGCCAAAGCATCTCCGCTGACGAAGACGGGGCATATGAGTAAGAGAGCAAGAGGTTGGCCTCACACTGTGGCGGCGCTCGCATTGATCGCTGTGTGCTGGCTGACTGTGCCGCCGGACGTCTCAACGCGATCGCAGATGCCAGCGGCTGCCGCTGGCGGCGAGGCAGTCACTCGCGGCGAGGCCTGGTTTTTCCAGCGCTGTTCGCTGTGTCATGTGGGACGCGTCGTGAAGGACACCAACTATGAGCCGATGGCTCCTAGCCTGGAGGGTGTGCTCAAGGATGCTTCTCCGGATCGGGAAGAAGCGGTTCTAGGGCAGATTCAGCGAGGCTCGCTGAGGATGCCGGGCTTTCGTTACAACTTCACGCCGTCTGAATTGGAAGAACTAATGGCCTATCTCAAGACTCTCTGATGGCCTATTGCAAGACTCTCTTTACTGTCGGAGGTCCAATGTCCAATTGGAAGTGGAAATGCCCGTCGTTGATGCTCGGGACGATCCTGGTGGTTGCCGGGATCTCGACCTCGCCTGCGGCTCAGTCTGTCGCCGGCCCGGGTCTCATCCAGGGCAACATCACGTCCGCCGACGGAACTCCGATGGAAGGCGTGATCGTGTCGGCGCGCGCCTCCGACAGGAGCTTTACCACCTCGGTCTTCACCGACCATCAGGGTCGCTACATGTTCCCAGCGCTTGATGGCGGTCAGTACCGAGTCTGGGCCCAGGCGGTAGGTTTCGAGGCTGGCCGGTCGGAGCTCGCCCTGGCCGATGCCCCGGTGGATAGCCACTTCACGCTCGCGCCGATCAACGACACCGGCCGCATCGTGAAGCAGATGTCTGGTGTCGAGTACCTGCAGAGCCTGCCGCAGAGTACGCCCGCGGATCGTCGTATGGCGCACGCCGTCAAGAACAACTGCACCGGATGTCATACCGCCAGTTACATGCTGCAGAATCGGTGGGATTCGCATGGGTGGGGCATCCTCGTCGACCTGATGACCGTGTTCCCGAGTTCCGGCGTCCCCGTACCCGCGATGCGCCCGACGGAGGATCGAGCGGGCAACCGGATGATCGCCGCCTATCGGGACGAACTGGCTGAGTACCTCGGTCGCGTGCGCGGCGCAACCGAGTTGAGCGATCTCAAGCTGTTGCCGCGACCGACGGGAGAGGCCACCCACGTCGTGATTACCGAGTTCGACCTCCCCCGCACCGACCAGCCGACCCACTTTGACAATGGCAGCGATTGGTCCATGGGCACGCCGTCGCGCATTATCGGCCGCGCCGCCCACGATGCGTGGGTCGATG
>Ga0115002_10004822_pt1 | contig 16151 bp, 11 predicted proteins | sample ArcticOcean_MG_C_8_FD_89576 | JGI IMG/M metagenome (GOLD analysis project Ga0115002, IMG submission 89576) | Marine microbial communities from western Arctic Ocean - ArcticOcean_MG_CB11_86 | ecosystem: Environmental > Aquatic > Marine > Oceanic | place: Arctic Ocean: Canada Basin | collected... | reverse complement strand
TCCCACATGAAAGCGGTGTGCTTATCGGCCGGTGCTTGCGAAGGATCGAAGAGCGTCGGGCAACAACCCCAGATGACACGGGTGCTCGGAATTCGGCCCGCTTCGTGGGCCGCCACGATTTCGTCGAACTGCCCGGCCCGTTCCAAGCCGAGAATCACCATGAAGGCGTCGTTCAATCGTGGGTCGCGTTCGGCGGCGGAATACATGGGCGGTTCGGCAAGCGCGACGTTCAATCCGAACAGTGGCGCGAGCAAGTTGTAGCGGTACCCGGAGGCCTGTTCGCGCACGGGTTGAGGAACGGCGTCCGCATCGAGCAAATCAAGAAACGTCTGCTGTGGATTCAATCCCGAGGCGACAAACCCGCTAGCCTCGATTCGCTCACCCGTCGATGTCTCGATTCCGCTTGCTCGTCCATTACGAACGAGGATCGAGCGAATCTCGGTCTCGCAAAGCACATCGCCGCCATGCTCGCGAATGTCGGCCACCAGCGCTTCTGCCAAACGCATGGCCCCGCCGACGCACATCTGCGCTTTGTGAGGTGAGGCCAACAGCGATGGGATGGCATGGCCGAACCCCTTCAGTCGCAGGTCGACTTCTCGCAGTCCGTTGAAGAACAACAGGCCCGCGCGAATCGCCTCGTGCTCGAATTCCCGATGCACAAACTCCAAAGGTGAGAGCGCCGAGACTTCCAGCAGGCGTCGTCCGAGTTTCGTTTTCGACAACCGTGCCTGTCGCTCTTCAGTCGGTAACGGCGGCGATTGAGATTCGGGGACGAGAATCTCATCGACAATCGGACGGAATTCCTCGGTCCAGCGTTTCAACGATTCCGCATCGTTGCGGGAGAACTCGGCGAACGATTCGTAGGTCTTTTCAACGTCGGTCCACCATTGCAACGATCGCCCGTCTTCCAGCAACATCGCCACATTCAGTTCCGGCTCGATGTACGCGGCCCCATGCCGTTCCAATTCGAGGTCACGGTACCAGGGCATGGCCGTGATGGCCCGGTGGAAGAACCCGTGCGTGTTGTGCAGGAATCCTGACAGCCGTGGGTTCTCGATAGTCTCCAACCCACCACCTGGTTTGTCGGCCCGATCGAACGATAACACCCACAACCCTGCCCGACACAAATACGCTTGCAACACCAGCGCATTGTGTCCCGCGCCGAGAACCAGACCATCGTAGGGTTTGTCTGTTGTCATGGGAGTAAGCTTCGCCGCCAGACTTCGCGCTCGGTCACCACCATCAACGCCATCGCCCCGCCGCGTGCGTCATGACCCAGGATGGCCGTCCGGTCGAGATAGGCATGCAGGTTCTTCTGCTTGCCCGTGCCAGTGCAGACATCGACCAACGTCGCATCCGCCGCAATGCGGGTGAGGATGGTTTTCCAAGCTTTGTCGACAACGGGCCGATATTCGCGTTCGTCCAGCCAACCGTTACGCAGGCCGCGTAGCATGGCGAAGGTGATCATGCAGGTGCAGGTGAATTCGCGATAACTGCCGGTATGATCGATCACCTGATGCCACGTCCCGGTCGGATCCTGATGTGCCTTGAGCGCCCGCACGTGCGCACGAAAGGATGCCAACATGGCTGCGTAAGCCGGGTGATCTTTCGGTAAGTCGGTTAGACAGAGCGCGACCCCCAATGCAGGAAAGCCGTTGCCGCGACCCCATGCCGCTTCATCCAGTGGCGAGTTGCGATACACCCCGTCCTTTCGCAATGCGAGATTCTGCATGAAACGCAAGTGGGTCAGCGCCATGTCGTGATATTTCTTCTCGCCCGTCAGTTTTCCAGCCTGGACGAGAATCGGGCAGCCCATGAAAACCGAATCGCTCATTTCACTATGCGCCGGCATCGAGGCGCGCGGTTGTCCCTCTTCGTCGAATCCTTTGTCAGCCGCGATCTGGGTCAATTCAACATACCGTTTGTTCTTCGTCGCCCGGGCCAATTCTCCAAAGATGAGGTGACCCGAGAGATTGCTCCCCCCGAATCGCTTACCAAGCGTCGGCTTCTTGCCGTCGACATACGGTTTGACGATCCGTTCGATATCAGCGAGATGACTGGCGTCGTTGGTCAGTTCACCGAGCCGAATTCTCCCGACGAGCGCCAACGCCGGAATGTAGGCCACCGTGTTCAAGTCGTGGCCGTAGCGCTTCGCCAATTGCTTCGCGACTTCAATCGGCGTGCGGTGTAATCGTTTCTGTAATTCGCGACGGGCGGGTGACGGGCCGGAGAATTTGCTCTGCATGATGCGAACCAGCCATTGTCGCAGGCCGCGCGTATCGGAATCGATTCGCACGGTGGGTACCGCCCCCACATTGGCGGGCTTGTTCCGCACAAGTTGCGAAACCAGGTCGTTGCCGATATTACGTATGGGCAAACCACCCTTGGGCAGACGTTTCATCTCCGGCAAGTCGACCTCCGGCACGAACATCGCCACGATGGATCCCGTTCCGAGGTAGGTCACCAAGTCGGGCGCGTGCATGCCGATCCAACGCCAGACATACGCGGCTTCCGGATCGGTCGGACTGTTGTAGGCGTTTCCTTGGGGCGGATAACCGGCCGACGGGGTGCCTTTCGACAAGTTGCTACCGATGCGATTCGTGGCCCAGCCGTCGACGTTTAACATCGGGACTGCCGAGATCGCAAACTTCTTGCGATATGGCTTGGCATCGTCGTTGGTATAGAACCATTTCATCAGCGCGAGAGACGACTCTTCCGGCTTGGGAATCGTCCCCAATCCGACAACGAGAATTCGCGTTTTCTTCGTCCCGTAATCCAGATCGTCCGCCGTGATGAGGCAGGGAATTTTTGTGCCCCGTCGTGTCACGCCGATGTCCGAGCGAATCACCCCCGGCCACGTCTTCGCATCCGCCAGCGCAGAATCAACGCGGGCATTGAAGTTCTCCTGGGCCGACACGGAGGACAATTCAGCCGCGAAGCCGATGCACAACAGAGCTGGCAACAGCCGTGAGATGTTCATGGTTAGTTTTCCTTAAGCAAGTTCGAACGACGGGACGGCATTGTCGTCGAGCGGAAAAATGGGGCGGACGCAATTCTCGAACGGCAGCGACTTCAAGTTCGCTCTCGTCGATCCCGGCACGTCAACCGGCACAATGCGGGCGGCGATTTCTTCGTAGTAAGGCCGGAACCCGTTGGGCGATTTCACGACCACTACCGAGTAGTCTCGCGGAATCAGCCCGTGCGCGAGATAGACTTTTTTCCCAACGACATACACCGACCTCTCGGTAACGAGAATGTCGATCGATCCGACGGTTAGCACCGCCGTGCAACCGGCATGACCGACGGTTCCGTTCTCGTAATGGAACTCGCCGTCGTGCAGGCTTTTGACTGTCGCAGTGATTTCCATCGGCGAAAACCGACCAGGGTCACGCGTACCACCCAGCGAAACCGTCACACTTGAGCCGACACCCGCAGCCAAGGCAGCCACCGCAGCGGGCGCATCGACGATCGGCACCAGCGCGGGCTTTGCGAAGTTCGCCGCGAGGAGTCCTTTCAAGATCGCGTTACTGTCGCCAGCGGCTCCACTGGCGGTGGCGTCGGCCGCATCGGAGAAGATTGTCAGTCCTTCGGTCTCTTCGGCAATGCGAATAGCATCCGCTAGAGACGTCAACTCGGCTTGAAAGAGTTCGCGGTGTTTCCACATGAACTGTGCAATGCGGAGCGCTTCACTTGCAGCCCGTTCGCGATCGCCATCGGTTGTGACGAGCACATTGGATTGCAATGCGGGCACGTCGGTGAAGGCGTTGCCGATAATGACACCCGCCGCCAGGCCTCCGTCGGATTCTTCAATCGCCTGACACATGCGAATCGCCTCACCGAACTTCCCGGTGGCCGTGATGAGTTCGTCTCCGCGAACCAGCATCGGAATTTCGACGCGGACCATCGTCGGCTTGGTCTCGCCCCCCATTAGCTTCAGCAGGCTGTTCGCCGCGCGTTGGCCGGTTTCGTACTGATCGATGTGAGGATACGTGTGAAACGGCACGAGCACATCAGCAGCCGCCACGAGGCGATCGGTGATGACGGCGTGCAGATCGAGCGAGGCGACAAGTGGAATGTCGCCGAGCACTTCGCGAATCGCGGTCAACAACCGGCCTTCGGGGTCGTTCTCGTCTTTGCCCGCCATCGCACCGTGCAGGCAGATGTAGGCCGCGTCGACATCGCGGTGGCTACGAATCGCATCGACGATTTCCTGCAGCAACCGATCCAAGTCGGCCGTCACGATGTGTCCGCCGGAGACCGAAGTCGCGGAGACCGTCGGCAAAATCTCGATCGTCTGGTCCTCGGCGAACACATCGAGCGCTCCGCCGATTTCCGTGCGTGTGCCACGCAGCGCGTCGAGCATTTCACCGCCCATGTAGACTTGGAAGTCGTCGTAACACGTCGGCATGGGGTTGAAGGTGGCGGTCTCCGTCTTGATTTCAGCGATCAGAACGCGGGGCATGGTGTCTCCTTGTTGCGGCGTTTGTTTCGTCAGTATACTCGAATGCGATCCCCTTCGCATTCAAGAAACGCAACCAGCCCGCAGCGCGAGCAAGGGACGTTTTCGATACAATCACAACCCACACCAATTCACTCCCAAAGCAGACAGAGACGCACACTCATGTCGGAACTAGTCCCCATCGACGAAACCACCTGGAAGCTGCTCGAACTGCCCAGCACGGCCACCTTGGCTACCGTGCTGGCCAAGCATGACTTGTGGAACACGTTCATCACCGGGGCAAAACCCCTCGCGCCGCAACTTCGCATGGTGGGGCAGGCATTCACGCTGCGTTACATTCCGGCCAGGGAAGACCTCGACCACAACCTCGTCTTCGATAACACGCGCGATCCGCAGCGGTTAGCCATTGAAAGCGTCGGCCCGCGCGATGTGCTGGTGATTGACGCACGCGGCGATGAACGAGCCGGCACGATGGGGAACATTCTCGCCACGCGGATGGTCGCACGCGGCGCGGTCGGCATTGTCACCGACGGCTGCTTTCGCGATTCACCCTCCATCGCCGCGATGAACATCGCCTCGTATGCCCGTTCTCCCCACGCCAACACCAACAAAACGATCCACCACCCCATCGACGTCCAACTTCCCATCGGCTGTGGCGGCGTGGCTGTGTTTCCCGGTGACATCCTTGTCGGCGATGACGAGGGCGTGATCGTCATCCCGCGTCATCTGGCCGCCGAAGTTGCTCGTGCTGCGGCATTGCAGGAACATCGTGAGGACTTCATCCTGGCGAAAGTCGCCGCCGGAGCGCCGTTGGTAGGAACGTATCCACCCGATGAAGCTACGCAGGCGGAGTACGAGGAGTACTGCAAAGCGAATCCGAAGCCGTGTTGAGTCCCTTGCTTGCGCTGCGGGCTGGTTGAGGGGCGTTATTTCGCGTTCGTGAGGATGCGGCGGACCTTGTCGCAGGCGAACTCGATTTCCTCATCGGTCATTTCGATGGCGTCGAGGTTGATGTAGCCTTGGTCGGTGTGATGGGCGCGCGGGACGACTGTCGGATTACCCTCGATGAGCGCTGCCGCCAACGACGCGGCCGTGTGTCCGGTGACACTTTCATTGGGCGTCAGCCGAGCACGTGAGAACGGGCACCCGTTGGGGTCGGGATCAATCGACAGGGTTAACCCTGAAATATCGCCTAGGGCATCGATGATCTTTTGCACGCGACGGTCCTGCTCGGCGGTCCAAGCGGGCATGTCTTGCTGCATGCGGAATTCCAATGCCGCGATCACTCCGAAGATCGCTTCCTTGCCCGCTTTCATGCCGCGTCCGATCCCCCGGTTTTGCAGGTAGAGGGCATCGACCAAATCACGACGCCCCGCAACGACACCAGCCGTTGTGGAAGAAAGATACTTGTGCGCGCTGGTGACAACCAGGTCGGCCCCGTAACCGATAATCTCCTGTAACCGTTGATCCTGCGCTGCCCCGTCCACAACAACCGGCACGTCGAATTCGTGCGCCAACGCGATCAACTCTGGTAGCTTCACCCAACCATATTGCACCGTATGATGCGACTCGACGGCCATCACGCAGGCGACGTTGCCTTTTGCCAACTCGTGGCGAATCTCTTCGGTCGTACAACGATTGACGACACCCATCTCGACGACCTCGGCTCCCGCCAAGCGGATCGACTGCGTGATCGGCGCACCGTAATTTACACAATGACCTTTCTGAATAAGCACCCGCCCTGGCAACCCGGTGGCATCAGGCAACTGCCAAACCTTGGCCAAATCGGTTCCCGTCATACAGGCAGCCACGCCAAGTGTGAGTCCGGCCGACGTGCAGGCAGTCACACATCCGCTCTCCGCCCCGGTCGCCTCGGCAATCACTCGGCCGGCTGCCGCTTGGATTTCATCCAACACGAAAAAACGCTGCATGGCGTCTGTCACCACATCCACAATCTCCGGCAACACAATCGCGCCGCCGAGATGCGTCATCTTGCCACACGCATTGATGACCCGCCGCACGCCGTGCTTCTCGAATAAATTCATGAAAGACTCGCTGGTGTTCTCGAAGGTTGTCGGTATCGTTGATCCTGCCATCCTACCGATGCCGACACAGAGCCGAAAGCAGACCGCAGTTGTGTCGAGTCAGTGGATGTGAGAAACTTGAACGACACGGCGTTGGGCAGAATCTTGTCGACGATGAGCCATTCCATGACACGAGGCCCGCTGACTGCAACTCTTCGACTGATGATGTGCGTGGTGGGAATCCTCTCGCCCGCGCTGACATTCGCAGCCGAACCGCTGCGGTTGCAGCCTCGATTGCGTCGGCCGATTGCGATGGTGGCGACCGCTGACAAGTTGTTGTGCGTCGCGAATCGCGAGAGCGGCACGATTTCCGTTCTTGATGTAACACGTCGGAAAGTTGTCGCCGAGACGGCGATCGGGAAACGGCTCTCAGACTTGGTCGCGTTGCCGAAAACACCTTATCTGTTGGCGACCGACGAGGCCGCGCATCGACTGATCTTGCTCGACCAACGTGGGCGTGCGCTGACGATTATCGATCGTCTGGAAGTCTCTTACGCCCCGGTGAGTGTGGTGGTGACCGATGACGGTCGACGAGCTATCGTGGCGTCGTTGTGGTCGCGGCGTCTGACGTTCGTTGACATCCGACGAACTGGCCAACAGCCGCCGAAACTAGTCACGGCCGGTACGCTTGATCTACCGTTCGCGCCGCGCCAACAAATCGCGTATTCCCAAGGGACTCGCCTGCTGGTAGCCGATGCGTTTGGTGGACGGCTTGCCGTCGTTGATCTGAAACGTCGTCAACTGTTGGCGACACGCTCGCTGATGGGTCACAACATTCGCGGGTTGGCGGTTCAAGGTGACGAACCGACTCTGCTCGTTGCGCATCAGGTGCTCAACGAGAGAACATCAACGACGCACGAGCATGTTTTTTGGGGCGGAGTGATCCGCAGTGTGATTCGTTCGGTGCCGCTGGCCGAACTGACGAGCGATTCGACCAAGCCGTTTGATCTCCGCGACACCTACCCGCTCGGCAACCCGGCCGAAGGGGCTGGCGACCCCGGTGCTGTCATTGTGACGTCCAAAGGCGCGACGGTTGTGGCTTTGTCGGGCGTGAACGAAGTCACCATTCGCCCTGCCCCCCGGCAACCGTTCAGCCGCCGCAAAGTGGGCAGACGGCCGACCGCGTTGATCGCGTCACAGGACGGCAAACAAGTCTACGTGGCGAACACGTTTTCCGATTCGATTTCGGTAATCGATCCTGATTCGCTTTCGATCGGGGATCCCATTCCGCTTGGCCCGCAACCCAAGCTTTCCGTAGTAGAGCGGGGAGAAGTGCTGTTCCACGACGCGACGCTCTCGCTCGACGGCTGGTACAGCTGTCAGAGTTGTCACACCGACGGGCATACAATCGGCCTGGCGAATGACAATTTCGGCGATGGCTACTTCGGCGACCCCAAACGCATTCCGTCGCTTTTAGGTACGGGCGACACCGGACCGTGGAGTTGGGTGGGTGGGAACAAGACGCTCGCGAAGCAGATCCACAAGTCGCTCACGCTCACCATGCAGGGCGAACATGTGACGGAGGGCCGTGTGGCCGCGATTGCAGCGTATGTGAAGACACTGGAGCCTGTTCCTTCTGTGAGTCGACTGCGCGGCACGCTGGATGAGAAACTGTTCAACAAGGGTCGCAAAGTGTTCGTCGCGCGCGGGTGCGCGGAGTGTCATCGGGGAACGACATTCACTACGTCAGAAACCTACGACGTGGGGCTGACCGACAAGTACGGGCATCGGAAGTTCAACCCGCCGTCGCTACGGGGTGTGTCGCGACAGCGCGGTTTCTTTCACGATGGCCAGGCGAAGTCGTTGGGGGATGTGTTCACGAAACATCGTCATCCCAATGGCGAGACGTTGCCTGATCGTGAACTCAAGGCGTTGCTGGAATTCCTCAAGGGCTTGTGATCGCGTTCGCGTAGCACGAACGTGCGAACCGGATTCGTGTCAGCCGTCATCTCCGGCCTGGTAGAGCAACCGGAAAGGTTCGTAGTCCTTTGCAACATCCTCGATGATCTCTGAAAGCTCTGTGAGTACTTCAGCCCTTTGGGTTGTCTCAAGAGACTTGTTGAATCCGCTGTCTTCGTATCTGTTGAGCCGTTCGTAGAACCACTCACAGTCAGGATCTGACTCCGCTGCGTCGGAAAGACTACCAGCCTCTCGAAGAAACGTGGCCCAGGAAATTTCGCGTCGCTGATGCCGCAAGAAGAGACAACCAAGTTCGTAGCGGTCCAGAAGGTCGTAATTGAACCGCTCGAATGGTTCTGAGTTCAAAAAGTCGGTGACGATACGCTTCAGGTCACCGCCGTATTTTGTAACCGCGAGTTCACAGAGCCATGCGAGTGGTTCGGTATTCTCTTGGATTCTCGCCTCACACCACGGCATTGTGTGCTTGTAGGAAACGAGTTCAGATGAAATCATCCGAAAAAGCTTCGCTGCAGACTGCTTGTCAGTTGCAATCACGGCCGCGCTCCGCTCATCGTTACCTACCCTCTCTTGTAGAACGGCAGTTCGACGACGTTCGCTGCCGCGCGTTTACCGCGGATGTCGACTTCGAGCGCGGTGCCCACTTCGGCCACGTCCGGGGTGACATAGCCCATGCCGATGGCGCGTACGAGGGTGGGGGAGAACGTGCCTGACGTGACGTGGCCGACTTGGCGGTCGCCAGCGTGTAACGTGGCCCCTTCGCGGGCGATGCGACGGCCTTCGAGTTGCAAGCCGATGCGGACGGGGCGATCGGTCTGGTCGGCAATCGCCAGTAGGGCATCCCGGCCGAGGAAGTCGCCCGCCTTCAGCTTCACGGCGAACCGCAAACCGGCAGAGAGCGGGTCGGTCGCTTCGTCGAGTTCGTGTCCGTAAAGCGGCATGCCGACTTCAAGTCGTAGCGTGTCGCGACATCCTAAACCACACGCGCGAATGTCGGACGCGACACCCGCTTCGAGGGCGGCGTCCCAGACGGTTTGGCCGAATTCGGAATCGATGATGACTTCAAACCCGTCTTCGCCCGTGTACCCGGTCCGACTGACGAGCGCGGGTTGATTGCAGACAGTCATTTCCGTGCCGCTGTAGTATTTCAACTCAGCCACGTCGGAATCGGCCAACGCGGAGAGAATGCCGGCCGCCTGCGGACCTTGCACGGCAATCATACAGCGGCTGATGGTGAGGTCTTCGATGATGACATCGAATCCGTCACGTTGTTGTTCGATCCATTCGAGAATTTTCAGACGATTCGACGCATTGACAACGAGCAGGTAGGAATCGTCGAACGCATAGACGAGAACGTCATCCAGCACGCCGCCGGTTTCGTTGCAGACCAACGCGTAACGGATTCGGCCTGGGGCGATCTTGGTGACGTCGTTGGTGACGAGATGATCGAGGAAGCGACAGGCATCGGGGCCGGTGAACTTCAGGCGGCCCATGTGACTGATGTCGAACAGCCCGGCGGCTTTGCGGACGGCGTGATGTTCTTCGGAGATGGTCGTGTATTGCACCGGCATGTCCCAGCCGGCGAAGTCGACCATGCGGCCGCCGTGCGCGGCGTGCCAATCGTGCAGAGGAGTCTGGAGCATTCGTGTTTCGACCGCGCCGTCTTACTTCGCCGTCGCGGTCGCCTTGAGGTATTCGCGGTTGAGGCGGGCGATGTTGTCGACGGAGATGGCAGCCGGGCAGGCGGCTTCGCATTCGTTGGTGTTGGTGCAGTTGCCGAAGCCTTCGGCATCCATCTGGGCCACCATGCCGAGTGCTCGCTGTTGTCGTTCGGGTTGGCCCTGCGGTAGCAACGCCAAGTGTGAGACCTTAGCGCTGGTGAACAGCATGGCCGAAGCGTTTTTACAGGCGGCCACGCAGGCTCCGCAGCCGATGCAGGCGGCGGAACTCATGGCTTCGTCGGCTTCGATTTTCGGTATGAGGACCGCGTTGGCATCAGGGGCGCTGCCGGCGTTTGTGGAAATGTAGCCACCAGCGCCGATGATGCGGTCGAAGGCGGAACGGTCGACGACAAGGTCTTTGATCGTCGGGAAGGCAGACGCGCGCCAAGGTTCGATGACGATTGTTTGACCGGTATGAAAGCGTCGCATGTGCAATTGGCAGGTGGTGGTTTCGTGATCCGGGCCGTGGGCCTGGCCGTTAATCATCACGCCGCAGGTGCCGCAGATACCTTCGCGACAATCGTGGTCGAACGCAACGGGTTCTTCGCCTTCGCTGATGAGCTGTTCGTTGAGGACGTCGAGCATTTCCAGGAACGACATGTGCGTGCTGATGTTCTTCAGCGCGTACTCGCGGAATTCACCGGGCTGATCGGGGCTGGGTTGCCGCCAGATTTTCAGGGTGAGGTCGAGAGATTCATTACTCATCGTTGGGCTGGTCCTGAGGACGAACGCGGTCGTTTGTCACGGTGTCCCTCGCTTGCGCTTCGGGCTGGTATGTCTCTCGGTTACTTGTAACTTCTGGTGGCGAGCGGGACTTCCTCGAAGCCGAGGGACTCTTTATGCAACGTGGGATTTTTCCCAACGCCCTGGAATTCCCAGGCGGCGACGTGGCAGAAATCGTCGTCGTCTCGTTTGGCTTCGTTGTCTTCAGACTGGTGCTCTTCGCGAAAATGACCGCCGCAGGATTCTTCGCGTTCGAGGGCGTCGCGGACGAGCAGTTCACCGAATTCAAGGAAGTCGGCCACTCGTCCGGCGTGTTCCAGGTTCTGGTTGAACGATTCGCCCACGCCGAGCACTTTCACGTTCTGCCAGAATTCGTTGCGAAGCGCGGTGATTTTTTCGATGGCTTCCTGCAGCCCTTGCCGGTTGCGGTCCATGCCGCAGTTGCTCCACATGATTTGGCCGAGTTCGCGATGGAAGCTGTCGACCGACCGATTGCCGTTGACCGCCATGATTTTCTCGGCCTGTCCCATCGCGGAAGTCAGCGCCTCTTTGCAGGCGGGATGATCTTCGGTGACGGTGGGTAAATCGGTCGAGCCGAGGTGATCGCCGACGGTGTAAGGGATCACGAAGTAGCCGTCGGCCAGGCCCTGCATGAGAGCACTGGCCCCCAAGCGGTTGGCACCGTGGTCGGAGAAGTTGGCTTCGCCGGCGACGAACAGGCCGGGAACCGTGCTTTGCAGGTTGTAGTCGACCCACAACCCGCCCATCGTGTAATGCACGGCCGGGAAGATGCGCATCGGTGTTTTGTACGGGTTCTCGGCGGTGATCTTCTCGTACATGTGGAAGAGGTTGCCGTACTTCGCGCGGATGAGGTCTTCGCCGTCGCGGGCGATCGCGTCGCGGAAGTCGAGATAGACCGCCAACCCGGTATCACCCACGCCGAATCCGGCATCACAACGTTCCTTGGCGGCACGCGAGGCCACGTCGCGCGGAACGAGGTTACCGAAGGCCGGGTAGCGACGTTCGAGGTAGTAATCTCGCTCTTCGTCGGGGATGTCTTTCGGAGTGCGTTTGTCACCGGCCGCTTTGGGAACCCAGACGCGACCGTCGTTACGGAGGCTTTCGCTCATCAGCGTGAGCTTCGACTGATAATCGCCCGAGGCCGGGATGCAAGTCGGGTGAATCTGCGTGAAGCAGGGATTGGCGAAGTATGCCCCACGTTTGTGGCATCGCCAGGTGGCGGTGACGTTGCAGTTCTTGGCGTTTGTCGAGAGGTAGAAGACGTTGCCGTAACCACCGGTACAAAGCACGACGGCATCGCCGACATGGGTCTCGTATTTTCCGGTGGTCAGGTTGCGGGTAATGATGCCACGAGCCACGCCGTCGATGACGATGAGATCGAGCATTTCCTCGCGGGCGTGCAGTTCGATCTTGCCGGCTTTCACTTGTCGCATCAAACCGCTGTAGGCGCCTAACAGCAGTTGTTGGCCGGTTTGTCCGCGCGCATAAAAGGTTCGTGAGACCTGTGCTCCACCGAACGAGCGATTCGCCAAGGTGCCGCCGTACTCGCGTGCGAAGGGAACGCCTTGCGCGGCACATTGATCGATGATGCTATTACTGATCTGCGCCAGTCGGTAGACGTTGGCTTCCCGGCTGCGGAAGTCGCCGCCTTTGACCGTGTCGTAGAACAGCCGGTGAACGCTGTCGCTATCGTTCTGATAGTTCTTGGCCGCGTTGATTCCGCCCTGGGCGGCAATACTGTGAGCGCGGCGGGGGGTGTCTTGCAGGCAGAACGATTTGACGTTGTAGCCCAGTTCCGCCAATGAGGCCGCAGCCGACCCACCGGCTAAGCCCGTGCCGACGACGATGATATTGTATTTCCGCTTGTTGGCGGGGTTGACGAGCTTCATCTCGAATTTGCGACGGTCCCACTTCTCGGCCATCGGGCCGTCGGGGATACGCGAATCGAGGGTCGTCGTCGCGACCTCAGCCATGAGACAAACTCCTAAGGCCTTGTCAGGCTTCGAACTGAAAGTTGGTTGGGCGAATTCCGTGCTCCGTTGTCGCACTCGCGGAACATTGATTATCCCCAACCTGAAAAAACACGCTACTTTAAGGAACGATTGGCGCTTGGAACAACGCCCAAACAGGAAATAGTGCGAATCCAATACCGACCAACGCAGCGAAAATCACGCCGCCCCACTTGATCAAACCGTTGTACTTCGGATGGTTGATGCCCAGCGTCTGAAACGCACTGGCCACGCCATGCCCCAAGTGTGCCCACAGCACCAGGCAACCAACAACGTACACGCCAGCGGTCAACGGGTTTTTCAACAATCCGAGGGCTTTATCAAACGGCTCGCGAGTTTCGGATTCTGTATTCTCGTAGAACTCACTCGACCGGGCTTCAAAGGTGAAGTCGACCATGTGAACCGCCAGGAAAACGAGCACGATCAAGCCGGAGACAACCATCCAGGTCTCGGGAGAAACCACAGAGATTTTGCCGTTCTTGATTTTGGTCTCTTTGACCAGGTACTGCTGTTTGCGTGCTTCGCGGTTTTCGCGAGCGGTGGTGAAGGCCAGATAGAAGTGGCCGACGAACAACGCCGTCAGCCCGACCTCGGCGATTATCAGCAGGCCTTCGTTCTTATGCAGCGTGTGGGCGTAATCGTTGTACGCCTGAGCGCCGACATACAGCAGCAGATTGCCGGTCAGATGAGCGAGCAAGAACCCGCACAGCATCAAGCCGGTAATGGCCATCAGGAATTTCTTCCCGACGGATGATGAAATAAAATTCCGCAGCCAGTTCAAGATCGGCTCCTTTGACGAAACGACAACCGTCTCGTGGGATGGACGGGTCGATTATAGGGGGCGAGGCGGCAACTGCAATCGAACGGTAAAAACGCTGGTGTGGGTAATCATTTCGATTAGGTGCGTGGTACGCGATCGAGACCAAATGTCAGTCGAATGCCTCGCACCATACAGCGCGAATTCGAGGCGACAGCGGAAATTCTTCATCTTCGCATGTTGAATTAGCACAGCACCAAGAATGGATCGTGCATGCGTGAATTGAGGAATCGGAAACCAGAAGATTGTGGATACTCCCCCATAGTCCGGCGTCCAGTTTGTGGGAGTGAAGGGCGTCGTCAGCCGAAGCAACGATCAACTCCATCAGTGTAAAGCGTTCATCCTCGTCTAGGTCGAGTGCGAAGTACGCATCCACGAACTCTTGAAGACGTGAAGCATCTGCAAGCTCGATATCCCAATCCTGTGAGTACTGGTCGGGTGAGAATCCAAATTCGGCGTCGAGTCGCGAATGGGCATCCGCAGTGGAGAAGCGATCCGGAACAGTAGCGGAACGAAAATCGACCATTTCTGAATCGTCCAAGGGGGATTTGCCGACGCAGTGAGTCAATGTACCAGGACAAATTGTGTTATCAAGAGGGTGAGTGCTGGTCCAACGAGTCTTGAGCAAGTGTTTCGTTGCGGGACGTGTGAGACGTCCGCCGATGCCATCGGCGGCTATATACTTCCGCGTTTTCGGCGGCGGCCTTTGCGACCCTTTTTCTTGGCGGGTTTCTTTTGCCCCGAGGGTTTCGCGTCAGCTTGCGGCGTCGACTTTCGGCCGGCCCTTACGCGTTTGGCTTTCACCCGCTTCGGTTTCTTGGCGGGGTTCTTGCCTTCCTCTTCGACAATCCGGAAATCGAGTTTGCGGTGGTCGACGTCGACGTGGACGACTTTCACACGCACGGGGTCGCCCAGGCGGAATGTATTGCCTTGGCGACGAGCCGTCAGGCTGTGAGTGGCGCGGTCGTAATCGAAGTAGTCGTCTCTCGAGAGCGAAGTGATATGCACCATCCCTTCGACCGGTATTTCGAGTCCCCGGCAGAAGATCCCAAACGCTTCGACGCCGGTGATAATGGCATCCAACTCGTCGCCGACGCGTCCTTCGAGGAACTTGAGCAGCCGGATTTTCGTGAGTTCGCGCTCAGCCGCTTCGGCGCGGCGTTCGGTTTCCGAACAGTGTTTGCCCAGCTTGGCCAGTTCGGTGTCGCTCGCTCCGCGAATCGCTCGCTTGGATTTGACGAGGCGATCGATCAACCGATGCACGGTTAAGTCGGGGTAACGTCGGATCGGGCTGGTGAAGTGGCAGTAATCTTCAGCAGCCAATGCGTAATGCCCCAAGTCGATTCCCGAGTACACCGCCTGCTTGAAACTGCGCAGCAGCGCGTAGTTCACGGCATGCTCGGCTGGTTCGCCGTGGACGCGTTCCAACAACGCTTGCAGGTCGGAACGACTCTGATATTTCTTCAGCGGATATCCCAACGACGTACAGAATTCACCAAACGCACGAAGTTTGGATTCCTCCGGTTCCGGATGGACGCGTCGCAGGAAGCCCATGTTGCGATCGGAGAACTCTCCGGCCACCGCCACATTGGCTGCCAGCATGAACTCTTCGATGATCTGATGACTTTCGTCGTGTTCCGCTTCGTGTGCTCCGACAACATGGCCGTCGTCGTCGAAGTCGAGTTGCGTTTCTCCCAGCGTTAATTCCAACGCCCCTTTTTCAAAGCGGCGGCGACGCAGAATCATCGCCAGTTTGTGCATCTGGGAAAGCAGCGTGCGGACCTTTCCCGAGACATTCGACTTGAACTGCTCCGGCTCGCGAACGATCGGCATCACCTCTTCATAGGCGAATCGTCGGGTCACTTTGATGGCCGAGTTGGAGAATCGCACGCCGATGGGAACACCTTCCGCCGTAAATTCGATGAAGGCCGACTTCACGAACCGCACTTGGCCTTGCTGCAGGCTGCACAGCCCGTTGGAAAGCGTTTCGGGCAGCATGGGGATGACGTGCCGAGGCAGATAAACGCTGGTGCCGCGAGTGTAGGCTTCCTTATCCAGCGGCGTTCCTAGTTGCACGAAATGCGACACGTCGGCGATATGCACGCCCAATTCCCAATGGCCATTGCGCTCCTGGGAAAGCGAAATTGCATCGTCAAAGTCGCGGGCATCGGCCGGATCGATGGTGACGATTGTCTCGCCAGTGAGATCGAGACGGTCGGCCAGATCGGTTTCGTCGAACTGTTCGACCTGCGCATGGGCCGCAGCGAGAACCTTGTCAGGGAATTCCGTCGGCAAGCCGAACTCGTGAATAATGGCCTGTGTGTCGACGCCCGTTTTTCCACGTGGGCCGAGCACCTTCGTGAGCACGGCTTCGCCCCCACGGAAATGCGTGGGGAACCG
>Ga0115002_10004820_pt1 | contig 16154 bp, 14 predicted proteins | sample ArcticOcean_MG_C_8_FD_89576 | JGI IMG/M metagenome (GOLD analysis project Ga0115002, IMG submission 89576) | Marine microbial communities from western Arctic Ocean - ArcticOcean_MG_CB11_86 | ecosystem: Environmental > Aquatic > Marine > Oceanic | place: Arctic Ocean: Canada Basin | collected... | reverse complement strand
AACCTCGCACAAGGCGGTCTACAATATCGCTGAAGAGGCGCACCGTGTGTTGCGCCCGGGCGGGTTGATGCTGCACGTCGAGCAGCCGCCGTTTGCGCTGATGGACAGCGCCTGGCGCCAGTTCGAAATGGATTGGGATACCCACAACAACAACGAACCGTTCTGGGGCCCGATGCACGACATGGACCTCGAAGATGTTGCGGTCAAAGGCGGGTTCGATAAGAACAACGTCGAACAGACGATGGCACCGTTTGTCGTGCCGCAGCATGACGGTTCAATGCACGTGCCTGAAATGGGTGAGTGGTTCTTTTTCGCTGCTCGCAAGTAACTTTAGCCTTAAGTCACAATGACAAAGGCCGGAATGGTTTCCGGCCTTTTCTTTTGGCGAAGCCCTAATCTTAGGTGCGGAGCTGCGGGGCACGTCCGGCTTCGCGGCGTTCCTCTTCGGCCTTCTCTTCGCCGTAGAAATCCCGCGTCGATACCACGCCGACAATACGACCCTCGTCTATCACCGGGAGGTGACGATAGCTGCGCTCATTCATCGCTTTGAGCGCATCAAGCGCGCTGGCGCTGGCATCGATCGTGTCCGGGTTTGCGGTCATCACGTTTGATAGCGGCGTCATGTCGGGATCGAGGCCATCAGCGACGACGCGGTAGACCATATCGCGCTCGGTAAAGATCCCTTCGAGAGCGCCCTTGTTCATCACCAAGACGGACCCAACCCGGCGATGTTTCATGAGGCGGGCGGCATCGCGCACGTGATCCGCGCCGGTCAGAGCGACCAATGTTTGGTCGGATACAACGTCTTTCACGAGGCGGCGCTGATTGGACATGTAACTCCCCCTTTTCCAGGCCCGCTTGGGCGCGTTTCTCGGTGGGGCAGTCTATCACGATCCCGCTGGGCACGATTTGGGCTGTTTTTACCCCACTATTACAGTAGTTTAGCGTGCCTTGCGGGCGGTAAAGAACAGCCAAAGGCCCGGTCCGCGAACTTCGATTCCTTTAGGGCCTTTAACGCAACCTGGGCCCATTTCTCGGCCCACCCCGTAGGCAGGAAACCCGGCCTCGGTGGCCAGGCTGACGAGGTCCATATCGCGAAAGGCGCAGCGATAGGGCTCGTTGTTGAACCGCGTATCCCATTCCCGCAGGAACTGCTCATCAGCAGGCTGGCCGTGGTATTGCGGCTGCTCGGCATGCAGCATCACGCCGCCTGGCTTGAGGATGCGGTGGATTTCCGCCGCGACCCGTTTCATCGATTTCTGTGGGACTTCGTGGAGAAACATCGCGCTAGTCACGACATCGAAATGATTGTTGGGGAAGTCGGTGGTCTCCGCGTTTTGCTGTGAGAACTGCACACCGACCCCGAGTGAGTCGGCGCGGACCTTCCCAAACCGGAGCAGCGGCGCGCACACATCAATCGCGTGGACCTCGGCCTGCGCGAAGTGCTGCGCCAGCGGCAGCGTCGAATGCCCGACCGTGCAGCCAAGATCGAGAATACGTTTTGGTACCAGACCTGGAAACTGCGTGGTGATCCAGTTAACCATCGACCACCCAGCAGCGTCGTTCCACTTCCCGAACTCACCTCCGGTGGCGAGGTAAAGGCTGGCGGTGTCGTACATGGCGCCGGCATAGAGCCCGTCGCCGTCGTCGGCATTGTAACCGCCCGGCATGCAATGCAGATCGATTGCCGTGACATAGCTCGGCACCCCTAAGTTGGGTGCGAGGCGCATTGTTGATTTGCTGGGGCCATTTGCATCTCTAGCGCGCTCTTCGAGGGCGTCAAACTCGTGCGCCAAGACATGGCTGCGCGCGGCGTAAGACATCTCTTGGTTGCCGCGTTTGAGTGCGCTCCACATCTGCCAATAGGGGTCGGCGTACATCGCTTTGCGGACATCGCCGCGCGTTACCGGTGGGTGGCCATGGGTTTTGGTGAATCCAGGTGCAACGCGTTCTTGGTAGGCGCGCTTGGTGCCGGGGTAAATATCCTGGGCGACGTGAAAGTATGATGTCATGACGAAATCGAACCGCGCCAAATCGTCATGGTTCATCACGGGGCTTAGAGCATGTTGCCCTTCATGCCTGATGGAAGGCGGGCGCCTACGGCCACCGCGTTCTGGATGCATCGTGAACTCCTTGTCGACTCAGCAAGCGTAACAACACCGTGGCAGGCCGTCGTGGGTTTCTCACGTGAGGTTAGGCGATGCCGTTGGGATTAACCGCCATGCGAACAATGCGCTTGCCGCGATTACCTCCGGTCATCATGTCGATCCATCCCGACATCGCATTGCCCAGTCCATCAACCACATCCTCGCGATACGTTAGGCGACCTTCTTTTATCCACGCAGAAAGTTGCGCGAGCCCTTCCGGATAATCCGGGACATGATCGTGAATTATGAACATCGCCTGGTGGCCGGGCCAGCTCCACGGCGTACCGTCATCGTTTACCTCGCTGTAGCTGGCCGAGACTCCAACCCGCGTGAGACGGCCACCAGCGTTCAAGTTGGCGAGCGCAGCGTCCGCGATCGGCCCGCCCACGTTGTCGTAATACATATCGACGCCATTGGGGGCGGCGCGGGCGATGGCGGCACTGAGATTGTTGACCGCCTTATAATTGATCACCTCGTCGCAGCCGAGTTTGGTGATCCAGGCGCATTTTTCATCGGTTGAGGTGAGCCCAATGACGCGCGCGCCCATGATCTTGGCGACTTGAACGACGAGTGAACCAACCGCGCCGGCCGCGGCGGACACGACCATTGTTTAGCCTGATTTGGGCACGAGATCACGGGTGATGGAGAAATAGACCGTAAGCCCGGTGCGATCCAGGACACCGCAAGCAGTCGAGATCGGCCCCAACGCCGGGTCAACCTTGCGTGCGCCAGCGCGGTTATGGATGTAGTGCCCGCGGCCGTCCGACAGCGCGTAATTTTGCCAGCCCAATACCTCGTTGATGATATCGCCAGCTCGGAAATCGGAGTGGTTGGACAGCATCACTTCGCCCACGATGTCGCCCAACAGAGTCCCGTAAAGCGGGACGATCTCTGCGTTGCGCGGGGTGGCGTTCCAGGTCAGGCGTTGAAACGGGTCGAGCGACAGCCAGATACACCGCACCAACATTTTGCCGGGCGGCGGCATCGGCACGACGTCGTCGACAAACATAAAGTCGTCGACCTTGGGTTCGCCGGTGGGGTGGCGCTTCAGCAACCAGCGCTGGTGACGTTCGCTCGCAGGAATGGGCGAGACTTGCTTCAGAATTTCAGAGATTTCTTTGTCCATGGCGGTCAAGTGTACGGGGTATGCGGGTTACTCGCATTGCCGATTAACGCGCGGCGCTCACTCTTTCAGGTCGGCCCAGAGCTCTTTAACTTTGGAAAAAAAGCCTTCGGATTCGGGGCTGTGCGGTTTGTTGCCACCGGCCTCTTCGAATTCCTTCAGCAGTTCTTTTTGCTTCTTTGACAAATTGACCGGTGTTTCGACCAACGCCTGAATGAAGAGATCGCCCTTACCGCTACCGCGCACGGCCGGCATGCCCTTAGCGCGCATCCGGAATTGCTTCCCGCTTTGGGTGCCGGCCGGCATGGTCAGCCGCGCCCGGGTTCCGTCGAGCGTCGGAACGTCGATATGCCCGCCGAGCGATGCCGTGGTCATGCTGATCGGAACGCGGCAAAACACGTTGAGACCTTCGCGCTCAAAGAGCTGATGTGGCGTCACCGAGAGGAAGATGTAGAGATCGCCCGGCGGCCCACTGCGCAAGCCTGCCTCACCCTCGCCCGAGAGCCGGATGCGGGTGCCGTCCTCGACGCCATGCGGGATGTTTACGGCCAGTGATTTTTCGCGCCGCACGCGGCCTGACCCGGCGCATGGTCTGCAAGGGTTCTCGATGACATGGCCCACGCCTTGGCAGGTTGGGCAGGTTCGTTCGATTGTGAAGAAGCCCTGTTGGGCACGCACCTTACCGTGCCCGCGGCACATGTTGCACGTCGTGGGTTCGGCGTCGCCCTCACTGCCCGAACCGTGGCAGGTGTCGCACGCCACAGATGTCGGTACGCGGATAGTAGCTTTCTTGCCCTTGTAGGCCTCTTCAAGCGTAATTTCCATGTTGTAGCGCATGTCCGCGCCGCGCGTCTGGGTGCCCCGTCGTCCGCCGCCGCCAGTACCGAAGTCACCAAACAGATCTTCGAAGATGTCGGAGAAACTAGAGGCGAAGTCACCCGCACTGGCCCCGCTACCGCGACCCATGCCGCCATTCTCAAAAGCGGCGTGCCCGAACTGGTCGTAGGCCGCCCGTTTTTGATCGTCGCGCAGGACATCATAGGCCTCAGAAAGCTCTTTGAACGTGGCCTCAGCTTCTGGGTTACCCGGGTTACGATCTGGATGAAACTGCATCGCCAGCTTGCGGTAGGCTTTCTTGATATCAGCATCCGATGACTGACGTTCGACGCCAAGCGCTTCGTAATAATCCTGCTTTGCCATATCAGCAGTCGCCCCGCCGCAATGCCTTAGAACGCAATTCCGTCCCGCGCGCAAAAGTCTTACGGCACTGGGCCGATAGGTTGATCATCGTCTCAGCCGACGACGGGCGATCTATGCCGTGTCTTTCTTGTCGTTCGGTTTCGGTTCGTTCTGGTCGTCTGTGGCGTCTTCGTCATCAACTTCTTCGAAGTCGGCATCGACTACACCGTCGTCGCCTGGCCCGGCATCTGCGCCGTCCTCGGCCGCAGCAGCGGCGCCATCTGCCTCGGCTTTCTCTTTATAGATCGCCTCGCCGAGTTTCATGGACGCCGTGATCGTGGTTTCGGTCTTCTTCTGGATATCGTCTTTATCCTCGCCGTCTTTCACAGCGCGCAACTCGTCCATAGCGGCCTCGATGCCGGCCTTGTCGCCGTCACTGATCTTGTCACCATGCTCTTTGAGGTTGCGCTCGGTAGTGTGAATGACAGCTTCGGCCTGGTTTTTAGTCTCGACCAGCTCGCGCTTCTCTTTGTCTTCAACCGAATGGGCTTCGGCATCCTTGACCATTTGCTCGATGTCCGCGTCGGACAACCCACCCGAGGCCTGGATGCGGACTTGCTGCTCTTTGCCGGTGCCCTTGTCTTTGGCCGACACGTTGACGATTCCGTTGGCGTCGATGTCGAAGGTGACCTCGACCTGCGGCACTCCGCGTGGGGCCGTGGGAATACCGACAAGGTCAAACTGACCCAACATCTTGTTGTCCGTTACCATTTCACGTTCGCCCTGCGCGACCCGGATGGTCACAGCCGACTGATTATCTTCGGCGGTCGAAAAGACCTGCGATTTTCGAGTTGGGATTGTTGTATTGCGATCGATCAGGCGGGTGAACACGCCACCCAATGTCTCAATGCCGAGCGACAACGGCGTCACGTCGAGCAACAAAACATCTTTCACATCGCCGGCCAACACGCCGGCCTGAATAGCGGCACCCATCGCCACGACCTCGTCAGGGTTTACTCCCTTGTGGGGCTCGCGACCGAAGAATTTCTTCACCGTTTCGATGACTTTCGGCATACGCGTCATGCCGCCTACTAGAACCACTTCATCAATTTCACCCGCGCTCAAGCCGGCGTCCTTGAGGGCTTTCTTGCACGGTTCGACTGTGCGCTGAATGAGCTCGTCCACCAACGCTTCTAGTTTGGCGCGGGTGAGCTTCATGGTCAGATGCTTGGGACCGGACGCGTCGGCGGTGATGAACGGAAGGTTCACTTCGGTTTGTGCTGAACTGGAGAGCTCGATCTTAGCTTTCTCTGATGCCTCTTTTAGGCGCTGCAGGGCCAACTTGTCAGTGCGCAGGTCGATGCCTTGCTCTTTCTGGAATTCATCAGCGAGGTAGTTCATCAACCGCATATCGAAATCTTCGCCGCCCAAGAAGGTGTCGCCGTTGGTCGACTTCACTTCAAACACGCCGTCGCCGATTTCGAGAACTGAGACGTCAAACGTGCCGCCGCCGAGATCGTAGACGGCGATCATCTTGCCTTCGTTTTTGTCGAGCCCATACGCCAGCGCTGCCGCGGTGGGTTCGTTAATGATACGTAGCACCTCAAGGCCGGCGATCTTGCCCGCGTCCTTGGTGGCTTGGCGCTGGGCATCATTGAAGTAGGCCGGGACCGTGATGACCGCCTGCTCGACCTTGTCGCCAAGGTAGCTCTCGGCGGTCTCTTTCATCTTTTGCAAGATGAACGCGGAAACCTGACTTGGAGAATATTTTTCGCCGCGCGCCTGAACCCATGCGTCACCATTAGTCCCCTTGACGATCTTGTACGGCACCATGTCCTTGTCTTTGGAAGTAATTGGATCGGCGAAGGTGCGGCCGATAAGCCGTTTGATCGCAAACAGTGTGTCTTCGGGGTTGGTGACGGCCTGCCGCTTGGCGGCCTGTCCGACCAGGCGCTCTTCCTCTTCGGTAAACGCAACCATCGATGGGGTGGTCCGGGCGCCTTCGGCGTTCTCAATAACCTTGACGTCGCCGCCCTCCATGATCGCGACGCACGAGTTCGTGGTGCCGAGATCGATACCGATAACTTTGCTCATGTCTTCACTCCTAATTAGGCGAATCCGCCTTTGAGCCCCAATTCGGCAGCCCGGGTGCGGATCCCCTGCGGGAACATCCGCTATGGCCGAGGGTTATATAGGCTCCGAATCCGGCCCTACAAGCGGCGCGGGGCCGGTCTGGGGACAAAAACAGCCTCCAAAGAGCCAAATTCGTTGATCTCAGTGATTAGGTAGCGCGCCTCGAGTGGTGGCCGTGGTAGCGCGCCTCAATTGCATCCCAGATCTCGGCCTCCAGCTTGACCCCGTTGAAGCGGTTGGTCTCCTGGATGCCCGTGGGCGAGGTGACGTTGATCTCCGTCAGATATTTGCCGCCGATGACGTCGATTCCGACGAAAACCAGACCGCGTTCCTGAAGTGCCGGGCCGATCGCCGCGCAAATATCCAGCTCGGACGGTGTGATCTCGGTTTTCAGCGGTCTGGCGCCGACATGCATATTGGCGCGCACCTCGCCCTTTGCGGGCACTCGGTTGATCGCGCCGGCAGCCCGACCGTCGATCAGGATGATGCGCTTATCGCCCTCACGCACTTCGGGTAGGTAGCGCTGGACGATGACCGGCTCACGGGACATCTTGGTGAACATCTCCATCAGCGCCGAGAGATTCTCGTCCTCTCGCCGTAGGCGAAACACCCCGGCGCCGCCGTTCCCGAACAGCGGCTTGACGATGATATCTTTGTGCTTGGCGCGGAAATCGCGGATCTCCTCCATGTCGGAGGTGATCAACGTCGGCGGCATGACTTGCGGGAAATGAGTTACGAACAGTTTTTCCGGCGCATTACGGACATGTACCGGATCGTTCACCACCAGCGTATCGGGATGCACATGCTCCAGAATGTGGGTCGCTGTGATGTAAGACATGTCGAACGGCGGGTCCTGACGCATCAGCACAACGTCGAGCGTGGCAAGGTCAATCACCTCGGGCGCGCCAAGGCTGTGGTGGCAACCCTTTTCGTCGCGGACTTGCAGCGGCTGGGCGCGGGCAAACGCGCGCCCGTCACGCAAAAATAGATCCCGCGGCAAGTAGTGAAAGAGGCCATGGCCGCGCGCCTGCGCTTCGAGGGCCAACACGAAGGTCGAGTCTGCGGCGATATCAACGCTGGCGATGTGATCCATTTGGATGGCGACGGCTAGGCTCATGGCGTTCCAGGTTGTTGGATGGCGGACGCGCTCAGTTCAGGCGCGATTTGATCTTTTGTACCAGCATCGCGGCGTCGTTGCGCAGTTCGTCGTTGCCAGCTATGCCGTAGTAGTGCTCGGCGGATCTAATGGCGTCTTTGACGCGCCCGCAGGCGACCTGGAGAACACCGAGTTCTCGCCACAACGCAGCCTCGACCGGCGCGAAGAGCAACATGCGCTCTACAAGCTCTGCAGCACGGTCGAAGCGACGTTGTTGGACCGCCCGCGACTTCATGTTGTTCTGCAAGCGCAGTAAAATGCTGCGGTTGCTGACCGTTTGATAGTGTTCCGGTCGCAAGTCGGCGTCGCCATCAAAAGACTTGAGCAAGTCGCGCATCCTCGTTGTTGTCAGGACTGCGCCGGCGTTAAACGGATCGATCACAACACGGTCACTTTCATGGTCGAGTCGGATCAAAAAATGGTAGGGAAACGACAGGCCAACGACGTGCCAATCTGCGGTTTTCGCAGCGTGGATCAGCAAAATGGCGAGGCTCACTGGCAATCCCTTACGTCGATCAATGACTCGAATGAGATTGGCGTTCTGCACATCATCATAGGTTTGGTTGTCGCCGGCGTAGCCCTGCCCGATGACCAGGTTCTGCAACGCGGCGGTCTTTCCGGCGATGGTGTCTGCTGTGCCCCCAAGGGCGGCGCTCAATTCAGCCAAATGACTTTCGTAACGGGCAAGCCCAACCTGTGGTCGATCGAGCGCGGCGAGCCAAAGGGCAGCATGCCCGAGGTCGATTGCGCCATCGTCGCACGTACCGAGGGCGCCCAGGCGTTCGCGCAAGTCTTCGGGGTGGGGCGCGACGTCGCTCACGAACCGCGCCGGGCGTCGTCCTTGAGGACAACGAAACTCACCACGCGCACCACGCCCTTAATATTGCTTGCATGACCAGTGGCGCGTTCTAGTTCAGCTTGATCTTGGCCGATTCCCATCAAGAAGATGACGCCGTTGACCGTTTCGATCGAATAATTGACGGCCGAGATCTCTTTGTCTGTCAGCAGTTTTAAGCGCAACTCGCTGGCGATCCGGACGTCCCTGAAGTAGTCGACCACACTACCACGATCGCCGACCTCAACCTCGTTAAAGACCTCTTTGACCCCATCTACCTGCCAGGTAAGACGCGCGACATCGACGCGGTTATCGGGCGTTTCGACTGTGCCGCTCAGCAGCACCCGACCTTCAACCGCGTCAACACTCACGCGGGTAAACAGCTTGTCGCTCTTACTGAGGAACTGGTCCTTGACTTTAAACACAATGGTCGCGTCATCGATCGCGCTGCCGACCGATCGTTCTTGGGCCGCGGCGACTCCAACCGCCGCTGCCCCGCCAAAAAGTGCGCCCGCGCAACCGCTCAGAACGAGGGCGCCAACGATAAGGGTTAGTGGCAGATAGAGGGGCGTGCGCATCACTCGAAATCTCCTTGTTTGACCGGTCGCAACGGTGGCCGCATGGTACACGAGGGATTGGTCCGCGTGCAGCCTGTTCATGACGGTCGCCATGCATCGGGAATGTGTCGCGGCCACTGGCGCAGCTTTAAGAAAACGACATTCAACTGCAGCCTAGGGTGGTCAAATCAACGCCGCGCGTCATAAAGTGCCAACGCGCGACAGATCCGGCGCCACCGTGCCTCGGTAATGAGGTCTCGCAGTGGCCTATCCGCGCGGCGCGCCTTCACCTGAACCGCAACCAGGGTGCGCCCGAGCCTGGCAACAGTGTCGATCTCGCAAAGCGGGTTGCGTTCACGACGGGCAAGGATCGTGTACCCCTTGAGGCGTAGTAGCCAGACGGCAACCGTTTAGGCGTGCCTGGTTCACTCGTCCTGCGCCAGGGCGAGCGCGCGGTTATAGACGCGCCGCCGCGAGATGCCGGTTTCTTTCGCCACCCGGGCGGCAGCCCGACTCGGAGACTCGTCGGCCAAGGCGCCGCGGACCAATTCGTCCAAAGCGAGATCGTCCATCTCTTCTTCGCGGGTGGGAGGGCCGACCACGACAACAAATTCGCCGCGGATCTCTTCGGACGGATTGTCACACAGTGTGTTCAACGTGCCGGTGCGCACTTCTTCGAACATTTTTGTGAGTTCACGGCATACGACGGCTTCGCGGTCGCCGAGGATGGTGGCTAGGTCATCGAGCATAGCGGCCAGGCGCGACCCTCGTTCGTAGAACACCAGAGTCGCGCGCACAACCTTGAGGTTTTCGACCGCGCTCCGACGCCGCCCTACCTTGTTTGGCAAGAATCCTGCAAATAAGACTTGGTCTGTGGGCAGCCCCGCAACCGACAGAGCGGCAGTGAGTGCTGAAGCGCCTGGCACGCTATGGACGGCGATTCCGGCGTCTCGAGCATCGCGGACCAGCTTGAACCCGGGGTCTGATACCAGCGGGGTGCCGGCATCCGACACCAACGCAATCGCCGAGCCGTCGCAGAGCTTCTCGACTATTTTTGGTCGCACCGTTGCTGCATTGTGGTCGTGGTAGGCCCATAGCGTGGTCGTGATGCCAAAATACTTTAACAGCCGCCCAGTCACACGCGTATCCTCGCAAACAACGATGTCAGCCTGATCGAGCACGACGCGGGCGCGATCAGTCATATCCCCCAAGTTGCCAATGGGGGTGGCGGTTACGTAGAGGCCGGGGCTTAATTTACTTGGCATTCAGGGACCGTTACTCTCCTGGTGCGGATCGATGGGGATCGATGAATTGACCAACCGAAAGGCCTTATCCGGCTGGCGCCCAGTCCATCGCCTTAGCGGTACTATTCTAGTCCTCGCGGTCTCGGTTGTTCTCGCTGCCTGCGCCGATACCAATTTTCTTTCGGCGTTGCCAACCATCTTAACCGATACGGGGCGCACAGCATCGTTGCCGCCAGACGGCACCGATGCCGCGGCTCCAGCACAGCCGGCGCCGCAAACCGCAGCGGTAACACCGACACCTGACCCCGCGGCGCCGCGCCGCGTTGACCCCGCGCCGCAACCTGCGGTAACGCCGCCGGTGCTAACGCCGCCAGTATTTGCGCCTGCCGCCCCCGGCCCGGCGATCACGCCGTCCCCGCTTCCGGCGCCAGAAATTGTGCTAACGGCGCCGGTTGTCGAGGTAGATGGCCCGGTTCGTGTCGCGCTTCTGTTGCCGCTCACCGGTCCCAGTGCTGCATTGGGCGAGAGCCTGCTCAATGCGGCGCTGATGGCGCTCCACGAAGTCGGCGACGAACGCCTGATGCTTCTGCCCCGTGACACCCAAGGCCTCCCCGAAGGCGCCATTGATGCGATCGAACAGGCGGTCTCGGATGGCGCCCAAATTATCTTGGGCCCGGTGTTTAGTGCGTCGGTCCAGGCCGCTGCCCAGGTCACACGCGGTCTGGCCCTCAACATGATCGCGTTTTCCACGGATCGCAGCGTTGCGGGTGACGGGGTGTACCTCATCGGGTTTATGCCTGAGCAGCAGGTTGACCGCGTCGTTTCGTTTGCCGTTCGGCAAGGTCTCCAACGTTTCGCTGCTGTGATCCCGGCGACGGCCTATGGCGATACCGTCGCGGGCGCGATGCAAAACGTTGCAGTGCGCGAAGGCGCCGCGATCACCCGAATAGAAGTCTTGACCGATGGGCCCGACAGTTTCCAAGATTCCGTACGAGTGCTTGCCGACTACCAGGCGCGGCGGAACGAACTGGTGGTGGTGCGAGCCCAGCTTAGGGCGCGGGACGACGAGGTCTCACGGCGCACCCTCGGCCGACTCGAGGGCCGCGATACAGTCAGCACTGTTGGCTTTGACGCGGTGATGCTGGCCGAAGGTGGCGACCGGCTACGTGCGTTGGCACCCCTGTTGCCGTTCTACGATGTCAACCCTGCACGCGTGCGGTTTCTAGGCACAGGGCTATGGGACGAACCAAGTCTTGGGCGCGAACCTTCGCTGGTGGGAGGTTGGTTTGCTGGACCGGACCCCAAGGCGAGCACAGAGTTTCGCACGCGGTATCAACAACTCTACGGCAAATTACCGCCGCGTATCGCGAGCCTGGCATATGACGCAACTGCACTAGCGGCCGTCCTCGCCCGCACACGCCCCCAGCCCTATTACGAAACATCGGCCTTGATCAACCCCGCAGGCTTTGCCGGCATTGATGGAATATTTCGGTTCGCCACCAGCGGAATTTCCGAGCGTGGCCTGGCGGTTCTTGAGGTGCGGCCTGATGGATTGCGGGTGGTTAGCCCGGCGCCAGTGTCGTTTGATCGGCCAACCAACTGAGATCGACCGCAATCTCCGCAATCACACCGTTCAGAAGTCGCCGACCCGTTGCGGTCGCGGTTAGCCGACTGTCGTCAATAGAAATCAGGTTCTCTTCGCGTAGCGTGGTGACGCGCGGAGCCATGCTCAGCTGCGCCAAGTCATATCCTGTCACCGCCGCAAAACGTGGGCCCGGGACTCCGGCCGCTAAGCGTAAGCCGGTCACCAGGAGTTCATCGCTACAAGCTTCGTCGTCCAGCGCGATTTGCTCGGCTACACCATGTCCTTGGGCTAAAGCTGCCCTGCGCCATCCATCAGCATCGTGGATGGTTTCCGTGGCTACGCGACGACCGTCAATAACGAGGCGACCATGGGCGCCAGGCCCGATACCGGCGTAGGCGCCGTAATTCCAGTACGTGAGATTGTGCTGACCTTGTTCGCGGGGACCGGCGTGATTGGAAATTTCGTAAGCGGGTAGCCCAGCACCCGCCATGATGTCTTGGGTCGCATCGTAGAGATCGGCTAACACCATTTCTTCCGGCGTGACCAATGTGCCGCGCCGCTGTGCGGCGGCAAACGCGGTGCCGTCTTCAATTGTGAGCTGATAGAGTGAGGCGTGGCCTGCCGCAATGGTGAGCGCGCCGCGCAATTCCTCTTTCCACGCAGCCAGCGTTTGGCCTGGCCGCCCGTAGATCAGATCGAACGTCGTACGGTCAAAAATCGCCGCCGCCTCGCCAAGTGCGTGGCGAGCCTGATCCGCCGAATGATCGCGTCCCAAGAACTGCAGCGCTGCATCATCCAAGGATTGAATACCCAACGACAGACGATTTACGCCCACGGCACGGTAGTCGGCAAATCGTGCGGCCTCACTGGACGTCGGGTTGGCTTCGACCGTGATTTCAGTGTTATCGGCGATGCCCCACGTCGTGGTTGCATCCTCAATGACACCAGCGATTAACTCGGGCGCCATAAGGGAAGGCGTGCCGCCCCCAAAATAGATACTCGTGAGAGGTTGTGCCGAGGCGCCTTGTACTGCGCGCAAGTGAACCATCTCGGCGTGGAATGCCGCGCGCCATGCCACAGCATCGACGGACTGGGTGCGCCGGACGTTGAAATCACAATAGGGGCAGATGCGGTCGCAATACGGCCAGTGGACGTACAAGCCGAAACCTGCGTCCGGATCGGCCGGGAGTGCTTGGTTAGGCCCCGCCACCAAAACAGGCGTCCAGCAATTTTTGGAATGCAACGGCGCGGTGGCTGATGGTGTGCTTTAGCACCGAGTCCATTTCCGCGAACGTGACGTCATAGCCATCCGGCACGAACATCGGATCAAAGCCAAAGCCCTTTTCGCCGCGCGTCGGCCAAACCAACGTCCCGAACACCTTGCCTTCAAATGTCTCGCAATGGCCGTCTGGCCAGCACATCGCTAAGACGGCCGTAAAGTTGGCGCGGCGGTCGGCGGCATCGCCCATCGCCTCGTTGACGCGCGACATGGCGACCATGAAGTCGCGTTCCGGTCCGGCCCAGCGCGCAGTGTAGATACCTGGGTCACCATTCAGGGCCGCGACTTCAATCCCCGAATCGTCGGCCAGCGACGCGATGCCGGACCCGGCAACCGCAGCACGCCCCTTCAGTAATGCATTTGCGACAAAGGTGTTGCCGGTCTCGTCGGGTTCGGGTAGGTCGAGTTCTTTTGCCGAGACCACAGCACGTCCTAATGGTGCGAGCAGGTCGCGGATCTCACGCACCTTGCCTTCGTTGTGGCTGGCGACCACAAGGCGTGGTTCACTAAAACGCCGGGCCATCGTCTCTAGCCGTGCTTAAGCGTCTCGATTTGCATGGCGCAAAGATCGGCAATGCCTGCCTTGGCCAAGCGGAACAGTTCGTGGAACTCTTCTTCGCTGAACGGCAGCCCCTCGGCGGTGCCCTGCACTTCGATGATCTTGCCACTCGCGGTCAGCACGAAATTGGCATCAGCCTGCGCGGTCGAATCCTCGGCATAATCGAGATCAAGAACGGGCGTACCCTCGTAGAGCCCGCACGAAACGGCGGCCACCTGGTCGTACAACGGCATTTCTTTGAGCAGGTCTCTTTCGATTAGGCCTTGCATTGCTTGAGTGAGTGCGACGTAGGCACCGGTGATTGATGCGGTCCGCGTGCCGCCATCGGCCTGCAGGACATCGCAGTCAATCGTGATCTGCCGCTCGCCGAGTGCTTTGAGATCGGTCACGGAACGAAGGGAGCGACCAATCAGGCGCTGGATTTCTTGGGTGCGGCCACTCTGCTTGCCGCGTGCCGCTTCGCGCGAACTACGGCTGCCAGTGGCACGCGGTAGCATGCCGTATTCAGCCGTCACCCAACCTTGACCAGTGTTGCGCAAGAAGGGTGGCACGCGCTCCTCGACGCTCGCGGTACAGATCACGTGGGTGTCGCCGGCCTTAATAAGGCACGACCCTTCGGCATGCTTGGCCCAGCCGGGCTTCATCGTGATCGCCCTGAGTTGATCAGGCTGTCGCCCTGAGGGACGTTGCGCCGCAGTCTTGTTTGTCATTGGAAGGCCTCCCGCCGTTCCGGGCGTTCTAGCGGGCCGTTGAGCCAAGGTCCAGCATGTGCCTCGGTTTCGTTGACATTCGCCCGGGCGATACTACATTCAAGCTCGCTGCAGGATGCAGCGCTTCTTGCAAAAACTATTATGATTCAAGAGCTTAGCGAAAGAAATCGAGAGATCTTCCGGCGCCTTGTCGAGGCGTATATGGAGACCGGCGAAGCTGTGGGCTCAGCGCGCCTTGCGGAGCGCCTCAACATCAAGCTGTCCTCGGCCACGATCCGTAACGTGATGGCCGACCTCCAAGATTCCGGCTTGCTCTATTCGCCCCACACGTCGGCCGGTCGAATCCCGACGCCAGCCGGGCTCAGCTTTTTCGTCGATGGGTTGCTCGAGGTCGGCAACGTTAGCGAAGACGATCGCGCAAACATTGATGCGGCCTGCGCGGCAACAGGCCGCAGTATGGAAGATCTGTTGACCGAAGCCATTGATGGGCTTTCCGGGTTATCGCATTGCGCCGGGCTTGTTGTGGCACCTAAACAAAACACGCCGTTGCGCCATATTGAATTCGTTGGGTTGTCACCAACGCGCGTTTTGGCCGTCTTGGTGAATGAAGACGGCCAGGTCGAGAACCGGGTTTTGGAAACGCCAGGTGGGTGGACGTCGCCCTCGCTGGTTGAAGCCACCAACTACATCAACAGCAGGCTGCGCGGGCGAACCTTTACCGAGCTGCAGGCCGAGCTGATGGAAGAACAGCTACGCCTGCGCAGCGAACTTGATGACCTTACCAGTCGCCTTGTCGCCGACGGCCTCGCCACTTGGAGTGGCGAGGATACGCGCGCCACGCTGATCGTGCGTGGTCGTGCCAACCTGCTCGAGGACGTCAGTGCGGTCGAAGACCTTGAACGGGTGCGCGAATTGTTCGACGTGCTCGAAACCAAGGCCGGACTGGGCAGCCTTCTCGATCTGACCAAAGACGCCGAAGGGGTGCGCATCTTCATTGGCTCCGAGAGCAACCTCTTCAACATGGCCGGCTGTTCAGTCATTGTCGCGCCCTATACCGACAGCCGCGAGCAGATCATCGGCGCCGTCGGTGTGATCGGCCCGACCAGATTGAACTATGCCCGCATCATCCCCATGGTCGACTACACGGCCCGAGTACTAGGCCACAAAATCGGCCGTTGAATACCCCTACGACGAAGGAAGAGTTATGACAGCAAGTGACGATACCGCGACCGCCTCGAACGACAACGCTGATGGCCAAGCAACAGAGAATGAAGCTGCTGAGGCCGAGAATGAGTTGGCGGAACCCGAGTTAACGCCCGAAGCGCAAGTCGCCAAGCTCACCGATCAGCTGCTGCGCGCACTTGCCGAGGCCGAGAACATGCGCCGCCGCTCCCAACGCGAGATCGAGGACGCGCGCAAGTACGCGGTCGCTAATTTTGCTCGGGATGTGCTGACGGTTGCCGACAACTTACGTCGCGCGCTCGACGCGGTCCCCGAAGACGCTGCCGCGAGCGAAGACCTTAAAGCCCTATCTGAAGGCGGTGGACTGACGGAGCGCAAGTTGCTTGCCATGATGGAGCGCCACGGTATCCGCAAAGTCAATCCGATGGGCGAGAAATTCGATCCGAATTTGCATCAAGCGATGTT
>Ga0115002_10004815_pt1 | contig 16161 bp, 12 predicted proteins | sample ArcticOcean_MG_C_8_FD_89576 | JGI IMG/M metagenome (GOLD analysis project Ga0115002, IMG submission 89576) | Marine microbial communities from western Arctic Ocean - ArcticOcean_MG_CB11_86 | ecosystem: Environmental > Aquatic > Marine > Oceanic | place: Arctic Ocean: Canada Basin | collected... | reverse complement strand
GGCTCCTTCGTCGCCATCGCCTCGGGTTTGGATGATCCTGCCTATACCGATTTGGGGGTCACCAACCTTACTACCTATGAGTACCGCGTCATCGCCGTGGACCGCTCTGAGAATGATTCCGACGGGTCCACGACCGTCAGCGTGACGCCGACGTCAACGGCGGCACCATCGACACCGACCGGCCTGGCTCATTCGGGTGCCTTGCAGCCTACCTTCCGCTTCAACAATGCCGAGCCCTTTGCCGCTAATGCCACACTGACCTACACCGTGCAAGTGTCAACGGAGCTGGATTTCTCCAACGTGTCCGACTCGGAATCCGGTATTGCCGAGGATGGCGATGGCATTACCACCTGGTCGATCACGCGCGACCTCGTGGGAGAGGACACCTACTATTGGCGGGTGCGAGCTCTTGAAGGTGCCCTCATCGGCCCGTGGACTGAGCTGCAGGAGTTCGCCGCCGTCGCCATCGCCCTGGTCGCGGATTTCAATGGAGACCTCGATGTCAATTTCGACGATTTCTTCGCCTTCGTAGACGTGTTCGGCAGTGAGGTTTCCGGCGATGATGTAGTCTATGATCTGGACAACGACGGCAGTGTCGACTTCGACGACTTCTTCATCTTCGTCGACCATTTCGGCGATGATGCTACCTCGGGCAAAACCTGGGCGCACGCGGACGTACTCGACGAGGAAGCACAGCTGCGGCTGGAAGCGCGCGTCCATGCTAACAGGAGTGCTGGGGGGGATCGCTCGCCCACGGCCTCGATGGTGTCAACAGGTTCCGAGACCGACCGTGTCACGGTGCGTGTGTGGGCGGACCAAGTGCGAGATCTGCAAGCCTATGCCCTGGTTGTCGGATACGATCCACGGCTTGTGCGCTTCACCGCTGCACAACCTGGGCCCGGACCGCTGCTTGAATCGCGGGGTGGCAACGCGCCGCTGTTTAGTATTCTGCAACAGAGCAAGGGCGAACTCCTGATCGGCAATGGCCTCGTTGACGGCGAGCCGGTCTCGGGTCACGGCTTACTGGCTGAACTGACGTTCGAGAGCCTGGGTCCACTGGCAAATCAACCCTACTTCGAGCTGCGTCAGGCGTTCGTCAAGGGCTCTCAGGGCAACGGAGAGGTTCGTCGGGTACGTCAGGTGCTTTCAACGCAGCTGTTGCCGGAGCAGTTTTTCCTCGGGGCCAACTATCCCAATCCGTTCAACCCTTCTACGCATATCAACTTTTCGTTGCCAATAGCCACGGCGGTCGAGCTCAAGGTTTTCGACGTCCTCGGACAACACGTGCGCACCCTGTTGGTTGACCAACAACACGCCGCGGGTTTTTATGGCGTTGACTGGGACGGTAGGGATCAGCAAAACCGTGTCGTCGGCAGTGGTATTTACTTCTATCGCTTGAGCACCCCGGCTTTCCGGCAGACAGGCCGGATGACGCTGTTGAAGTAACCGCCTAGACGGCGCAAATGGAAAAACCGCGTCCGGCTCGCCGGAGCTGGACGCGGTCTAATTCGGTGTTCGCACTCAGCCCCCGGCTTCTTCGACCCCGTCCACCTCTCGGATTACTGCCAGAATCTCTGCTTCAGCCGCAACCTCACCGTTGACGGATGCCTTGCCCGCCAGGCGGCAAGTCCCTGATCGTTGCCGAAGAACACTCAGCTCGAGACGCAACTGGTCTCCTGGTACGACCTGACGGCGAAACTTGACCTTGTCCACTCCTGCGAAGAACGGGATCTTGTTACCGCCCTGGGCGCCATCGCCCGCCAGCATCATAATGGCACCGGTCTGAGCAAGTGACTCCAGGATTATTACCCCAGGCATGACGGGATAGGCCGGAAAGTGGCCGACGAAAAAGGGCTCACCAGCGCTCACGTTTTTTATGCCGACGATCCGTTCGCCAGCCACTAGTTCGACGATACGGTCGACGAAGAGGAATGGATAGCGGTGGGGAATCAGCCTCTTGATGCCTTCAATATCAATGACGACCTGGTCTGAGCCTTCCATCACTTCTTCCCCTTCTCCTGCTCTTCTTTTTTCTCCCGCAGCCGTTCGAGCAATTCTTCTGTCAGATTAAACCGCTCTGGATCGGCAAACACGATCGCCCCGCCGACAGCAACGTCGAAGATAAAATCGTACCCCTCACTTTTGGCGAGGGCTTCGAGCTCGGTGTTGACCATATCGAATATGGGGGATGAGAATTCGACGTTCTTGCGGAAGAGTTCGCCGTTTGGGCCAAGCTTTTCTTGAGTGAACTCCCGTAGCTTGCGCACGCTGTCGTCGAATTGTTGTTGCATTTCTACCTTGCGTGCTTCACTCATCAGCAGTTCCTGCTTGCGGAAGTCTTCCTGTATGCTCTCCAATCTGCTCTGCCGGTCTGTCGCTTCCTGGGTGTACTGTTGTTCGAGCCTCTCCAGTTTACGCTGGATATCTTTGAATTCGGGAAGCTTTTCGCGCAATACCTGCGAATCGATGTAGCCCAGTTTCTGTTCGGCTTCTAGCGGCGAAAAGGCGAAAAGGGTTAACCCGGTTAAGCCCACAGAGACGAAAGTCCTTCGAATCATCGTTGGTCTCCTAAATCGGAATGTACTGGGTGAGGCGGCAGTCCCAACAGCGGTAACCAGACCGTCCTCCGCGCACTGAGCGGAAGCGAGGGGGGACGCAGGGAGCGCGAAGATGTTATGGTGTCAGCTGAATGTCAAGAACAAGCAGGGTGGCGGAATTAGAAGAATCTAGGACCGAACTGGAAGTGGGTGATAACGCCGGCGCGCTGTCCGTCTACCTTTTTGCGGTCGAGCCCGTAGGCGAAATCAAAACCTATCATGCCCAGCATAGGAGTCATTACCCTGAATCCCACACCGAGTGACCGACGCAGTTCCAAGGGATTGGTGTCAGGGATTGTGGACCAGGCGTTGCCGGCATCGGCAAACGCCAGCGCAATGACCTGACGATCCGTGATCGGGAAGCGGTATTCGAGGTTCAAGGTCATCATGGAGCGACCTCCGATCAGCTCCCCACGGTCTCCACGGGGACCCAGCGAAGCATCGCGATAGCCGCGGACCTGCCCGTCCCATAAATCGACGCCACCTGGAGTAAATCGGTCCCAAAAGGAAAGATGCTCGTCGTCCCATTTAGAGAAGCCGTCTATCAAGGCGTATTTTGATTCGAAAGCAAAGACAAACTTCCAGAAGCTGGGTCGATAGTAGTTGAAATTCAGTTGGTGACGGTGGAAATCGACGTCACCACCGACAAATGAAGACGCCACCTCCGGGGAATAGGAGATCACAGTGCCCTTGGTCGGAAACTGCGGAAAGTCACGCGTATCGCGTCTAAAGGTCAACTCCAAACTGCTCGTCGTGCGCGGCGAAAAGCGTGGATCGTCTTGTTGGTCGATGTAGCTCGGGGTGAAATCGGTGTAGCGCTCGTCGCGCAGCTGGTACGCCACTGATATGGAGGAGTAGGCAGGTTTTTTCAGGCGACGCCCGACCCGAATGCTGACCGAGTTCCTGTGAAAATCGAAGCTGTCGAAATACTGTTGGTTCAAAGTCAACACGCGGAAAGAGAAACTCGTGGGCGTATCGAAAAGCCACGGCTCGGTAAAGCCGAACAAGAATTGCTCCCGTCGCGTGCCGAATTCCCAGCTGAAATCTAGATTCTGCCCCTTGCCGCGAAAATTCGGGATTTGCAGCCCCATGGTACCCACGAGGCGATCGCGATCGCTGTACCCTGCCCCGGCAGAGACAGAGCCGGTCCGCTGCTCTTCTACCTGGAAGACCAGGTCGACGGAGCGGTCACCAACCAGTTGGCTGTACTGGTCATGAACCTGGACATCCTTGAAGAATCCGAGCATGTAGAGGCGGCGCTGGCTCTCTTGGAGACCACTCTGCTGAAAGATCGCCCCCGGACGCAGCTCGATCTCTCGCCTCAATACCTTCTCTCTGGTGCGGACGTTACCCTGGATTTCGATGTGGCGAATGCGAAAGGGGTCCCCTTCAAAAATTTGAAACTCGACATCGATGCTGTCACCCCGGACTTGCTCGCGAGGAATCACCTGAGTTTCGAGGTAGCCCTTTTCTCGATAGGCGCTCGATACCAGGTACGCGAGCTCGGGGGTTGAGACTCCGAACACGTCACCCTTGTCCATGGTGACGTGTTTGGCGAGTTCTCTGTCTTCGAAAAGGGTGTTACCCTGCCAGACCACATCTCCCAGGCGGTACTGTTGACCCTCATCCACTTCGATGTTGATGAAGAGGTTCTGGCGAGTGTCGTCGTAGTAAACACTATCCCGGACGATCGCAGCCTGCTGATATCCCTTGCTGCGGTAAAAGCCGACAATCTTCTGTTTGTCTAGATCATAACTGTCCCGGTCGAACTCACCCTTGCGCCACCAACGCTTCTCCTTCGTGTCCATGTACTTGGTGAGCTGGCCATCGTCGAATGCCTGATTATTGGCAATCTCGATACCTTTAATTTTGACCTTCTCGCCCTCCTCAATGTCATACTGGAGGAACACCATTCCTTCATCTTCTGCGTCGAACAACTGACCGGATACGTCGGCTCGCAGGTACCCTTTGTCTTTATAAAGGTCAAGAATCTTCTGCCGTCCGCGGGCTATATCCTTTGGCGCTATCAACTGGCCGGGCTCGAGATTCAGGGCCTCCTTCATCTCTTTTTCCTTCATTTTCTTGTGGCCCTTGAAGCGCAGACCCTCCATGCCCGGGTACTCTTCAACGACTACGGTCAGCTTTACGTCACCCATCACCTCGTCCGGCTCGGCGTACAACTGGATGTCCTCAAACACGTTCAAGTTGACCAGGGCGCGGACAGCCTCCTGCACGTTATCGGTCGACAACTCGACCCCGGGGCTCAATCCCATGGTCGTGAGGATGAGCGACTTGGCGACTTTGCGAAGCTCGCCTTCGATTTCGATTGAGGACACCTTGGGTGCTTGCGCCTGAACGGGCCGTGAGTACAGACCCATCCCCATCACTGCGATGACGGCGAGAAGCGTCAGAGTTCGAACGTGTTTCATGATACCTTTTGGTGGGTTGATTGAGTCACTCACCGACTCACACCGAGTCTGGGTAGCAGCCCTCTCGCCTACTGAGGGGCGGCCTCCTCTTCCTTCTCTTCGACGGTCTCGGAAGAAGCGTCACGCTCATCGTCGAAAACGAGGACATCACCCTTCTTGGTCACGCGAATACGGCTGCCGTCTCCAAAGCGCCCCTGGAGAATTTCCTCAGCGAGAGGATCTTCCAGCAGCTTTTGGATTGTGCGTTTGAGATGGCGGGCGCCGAAGCGTTGGTCAAACCCGCTATCGGCAATCAGGCTTTTGGCTCCCGGAGTGATCCGCAGCTTGATGTCCTTGTGCTCGAGCCGGGTCCTGAACTCATTCAGAATGATGTCGACGATGGCAACAATGTCTTCTTTTCGTAAGGCATGAAAAATGACAGTATCGTCGATCCGGTTCAGAAATTCAGGGTTGAAGGTCCGCCTCATTGCGTCCGTAATCTTGTTGTCGAGCTGAAGCTGGAAGGTTTCTGAGTCTGAATTCTGAAAACCGAGGACCCCGCCTTCGCCCACTTCGCGGCTGCCGACATTCGAGGTCATGATAATGACCGTGTTGCGAAAATTGACTTTGCGGCCAGTACTATCGGTTAGACGCCCCTCGTCGAGGATCTGCAGCAGGATATTGAAGACATCGGGATGCGCCTTCTCGATCTCATCCAGCAGGACGACGGAATAAGGTCGACGGCGGACGCGCTCAGTGAGCTGACCCCCTTCATCGAATCCGACATATCCCGGAGGCGCCCCGATAAGACGCGACACGGAAAACTTCTCCATGTACTCTGACATATCTACGGTGATCAAAGAATCTTCTTCGCCGAAAAGAAACTCTGCGAGTTTTCTGGCAAGATAGGTCTTGCCGACACCCGTGGGGCCGAGAAAGATAAAAGAACCGATCGGCTGTTTGGGATCCTGGAGCCCGGCTCGGCTGCGACGGATCGCTTTCGCTACCGTTGCGACGGCCGCCTCTTGGCCAACGACAAGCTCCCTGAGTTCACCCTCCATGCCCAACAGTCGCTCAGTCTCGCTCGTGGCCAGCCGGGTGATCGGCACGCCGGACATGCTCGATATCACTTCGGCAATGTCCTCTTCGGTGACCTCGACGATTTCGTTGCGCACCTCCTCTTCCCAGGCGGTCCGCCTCTGCTGCAGCTTTTCGCGTAACGTGTGCGCGTTGTCTCGCAGATTCGCGGCCTCTTCAAACTCCTGGCGTTCGGAGCATTCCAGCTTGCGCCGGTCTATCTCTTGTATCTCTGACTCCAGTTTGCCAATCTCCTCAGGGGGACTCAACCGCGACAGATGCACCCGTGAACCGGTCTCGTCAATGACGTCGATGGCTTTGTCTGGAAGATATCGATCACTTATGTAGCGGTCGGCCTGCTTGACGGAGTATGCGATCACGGCGTCAGAGAATTTCACCAAATGATGGGCCTCGTAACTCGACCGCAAGCCCTTGACGATCTCGATCGTATCTTCGACGGACGGCGGCTCCACCATGATAGTCTGGAAGCGGCGCTCGAGGGCGCCGTCTTTCTCGATGTGCTTGCGGTACTCGTCCAGGGTCGTCGCCCCGATGCACTGCAACTCTCCTCTGGAGAGGGCGGGTTTGAACATGTTTGAAGCATCCAATGTGCCTTCAGCGCTGCCCGCCCCGACAATCGTGTGCAATTCATCGATGAAGATGACCACATCGGGATTTTGCTGTAGTTCGTTCAGAACAGCTTTGATGCGCTCCTCAAACTGGCCGCGGTACTTCGTTCCGGCGACGACTCCGCCCATGTCCAGAGTAACCAGGCGCTTGTCGAGGAGAATCTGAGGCACCCTTTTTTCGACCACACGCTGTGCCAGCCCCTCGACGATGGCGGTTTTGCCCACGCCCGGATCGCCGATGAGGATTGGATTGTTCTTCTTTCTCCTACTCAATATCTGCGTGACTCTTTCGATCTCCTTCTCGCGGCCGATGACCGGATCGAGCTTGCCATCTCGAGCCAGCTGCGTCAGGTCGCGTCCGAAGTGATCGAGGAACGGGGTCTTGCTCTTCTTGCCCTTCTCTTTCTGACCGGTTGACTTGCCCTCGATCACGGCCAGCGTCTCCTCCATGGCCGTCTTGTAATCGACGCCGAAGGCTGCCAGAATCTGTGCGGCGACACCTTCTTTGTCCTTCAGCAGGGCAAGAAGGAGGTGTTCGACGTCGACGAACTGGGTCTTCATCTCCTTGGCCTCGTTAGCCGCCACCTCGAGAATCTGTTTTGCTCTGGGAGTAAAGGGGACTTCGCCAATTGTCATGGTACCGCCGGAGGTGGCAACGTAGTCCTCGACCGATTGCTTAACCGTTTCCAGGTTCAGGCCGAGGTTCGTGAGGACGTTGACCGCCTTGCCCTTACCCTCTTTGATGATGCCGAGTAGCAAGTGCTCGGTGCCGATGTAGTTGTGGCCGAGTCGAGCCGATTCCTCGCGCGCGTACTGCATTACCCGCTTGACACTATCTGTGAACATGTTGTTCATCCCTCAGACCTCCCTTTGTCCCTTGATTCCACCATCGTGCGGCGGTGACACGACAGTGCAGTTTTTCGCGCAAGTACCTGGAAAGACCGATGTTACGACTGGTCAAAATTGTGAACGTACCAAATGCCCCAGTCGTTGTCAAGATGGTCTCTCCTCTCCATGAGCGTCGGCTTCTTCGAGCTTGCGTCTGACGATCGTCGCGCGTCTGAAATCCCTTTCATCCGGTTCCAATCTCTGCCCGGCTTCCGCCTGGAGATGCGCGGGCTGAGTTACAATCATGAGTTGGTTCACAAACCTGGTCGGGAGGCCGCTGATGAGGGATAGGCTAATGCCCAGTCTCACAGCAGATAGCAGATTCATAAACTCCTGGCTGCTCAATACTCGAGCATTCGACAGGAGTCCCAATGCACGCCAGACTTTATCCTCTACTTGAGAGCGGGCTTCCGCAAGGAGCGTTTCCTGGCCATGGCGCTCGTACTCAACGAGTTTTTGGGCAACCCCGAGAAGGCCATCAACAATCTCCTGTTCGGATTGTCCCAGGGTCGATTGGTTCGATACCTGAAACAAATTTCCCGCCGCATTGGTTCCCTCACCGTACACTCCCCTGACTGTGAAGGACATCTGGCTCAACCCTTGCAAAACCCGTTCCATGTCTCCCGTCAACACCAGGGCTGGCAAATGCATGAGCGCCGACAGCCTCAGTCCGGTTCCGGTGTTGGTCGGACAAGCGGTCAGAAAACCAAGCTCTTTGCTGTAGGCACATTCGATTTGCAGGCTGAGTTCGTCGTCGAGAGCATTGGCCCTCTCCCAGGCCGCGGCCACCTGTAGCCCCGCGGAAATAGCTTGGATTCGCAGGTGATCCTCTTCGTTGATCATGATATTGAGCGACTCATCGCTATTAAAAAGCACCCCTCGCTGCCCCTTCGCATCGGCCAGATTGGGACTGATCAGATGACGCTCGACAAGCAGACGGCGCTCGTTCTTGTCGAGCAGCTCAAGATTGTAGAATGTCGCGTCACCCATTTGGTTGCAGCCTTTGGCGGCTGCCAGCACGGAGGCGACGACCTGTGCCTGTTCGTCTTCGTTGATCTTGGCGCCGAAGGGATAGGTCCGGACGTTTCTGGCCAGACGGGCGCGGCAACTGATGACGATGCCGTCCGCTTCGCCGTTTCCACTCAACCAACTCGGGGGGCTCGCAACCAGGGATTGAAGTTTCATCGCGGCGAACTCACTTACTATCCCCATGCTCTATGGCCCGTGCTTCCAGCTGGCTGATTTGGTCGCGCAGGGCAGCGGCCTGCTCATACGCTTCATCACGAACAGCTCTTTCGAGATCAGCCCTCAGTTGATGGAGATCGTCCTCCTTCACGGCAACCTCCGGTTCGATGGCGGCCGCAATTGGCGCATCCGTCACAACCTGTGAGGGTTCCGCAGGTCGCTTGCCGGTATGAGTCTGAGCCCCGTGGATGCGTTTCATTAGGCGGCGAAGCTCGGCGGCGAATGCGTCGTAGCAATCGACACAACCTAAACGACCGTTCTTGCGAAACTGGCGATAGGTCATGCCGCAACCGGAGCAGGGCTTGTCGGATACTTTTTCGGTTTTCGGCAGGTGTCCAGCTACAGGGTTCGGCGACTTCGCCGCCGGTGGCTCTTGCTCTGGCACTTTTTCCGGCGCCGCCAGGGCGACCTCCTCACTTTGGTTACTGTGAGCCGCCTTTGTCGCGCACGAAGGGCATAGATGTAGTGCTCGCTTGTTATCGGCGGAGATCTTGGTCAGGAGGATCGTCGCCTCCTCTTGTTTGCAGGATTCACATATCATGGCGGCTCATGGTCAATTCAGCTGCAGCTGGCCGTCTTCGATGGTACCGCTGCGATCAAACCGGGAGGCCAACTCCCGGTCGTGGGTCATTATCAAAAACGTCTGATTCTCCGATTGTGCCAATTCGATGATCATGTCGTGGAGCCGCGCACTCGTCTCCGTATCCAAATTGCCTGACGGCTCATCCGCGAGGACGATGAGCGGTTGCATGACCAGCGCGCGCACTACGGCGACGCGTTGACATTCGCCGCCCGAAAGCTCGCCAGGGCGGTGATGCAGGCGTGCCTCCAGGCCCACACGCGTCAACAAAGCGGTCGCCTTGTCTTTGATGGCCGTTATCGGCTGCCCGGATATCATCGCCGGAAGCATCGCGTTTTCAACGGCCGTGAACTCAGGCAAGAGGTTGTGAAATTGGAATACAAAGCCGATGTGTCGGTTGCGAAAATCAGCAAGATCGTCGTCTGGAAGATTCAGCACATCCGTTTGCATTATGCGAAGCTGTCCCTCACTCGGCTGATCGAGTGTGCCGAGAATGTGCAACAAAGTGCTCTTGCCGACACCTGAAGCGCCAGTGATGGCAACCAGTTCACCGCGCCTCAGTTGCAGGCTTACACGACTCAGAATCGAAAGCTCGCCAGCTCCCGACTTGTAGGTTTTGGCGATATTGCTCGCCTCCAGGACAATCTCTGAGTCCACGGCTGTACCCTTGGTTTCGATGACCTTCCCCATCTACATGATATGTCGGATGGCTTCGACCGGCTGCAGGGCGGCTGCCTTGCGAGCCGGAAACACGGAGGCCAGCAGCGAGATGGTCAGGCTGACGACGGAAACCAGGAGGAAGTCGAATGGCTGCATGTCCACGGGCAGGTTGCTGATGATGTAGATATCGCTGGGTATGGATATCAAATTGAATCGGTCCTGGAGCCAACAAACAATATAGCCGATAGCGCAGCCAAGAGCCGTGCCAAAAACCCCGATGAACAGTCCCTGGTAGACGAAAATACGCCTAACGCTTCTGGCTTTGGCACCCATAGCTCGCAGGATGCCGATTTCCGGGGTTTTGATCAGGATCGACATCGTCAGAATGGACATGATATTAAACGAAGCGACTATAATGATCAGGCTCAGGGCGATGAAGATGACCCACTTCTCCAGCTCCATCCAACGAAAAAGCTCGGGAAACTGGTTGGTCCAGTCGGTCAGGACGTACGGGTAGCCGAGCTCTGCATCCAATCGCTGCCGAATCGTCGTCGCCGCATCGAGATCGGCGACCCGTACATGAATATCGGTTACGGCATCCCCGAATTTCGAAACAGCCTGCGCGTCGGCCAGCGAGATAAAGCCGAAGCTGTCGTCGTAGTGGTACATGCCACTTTCGAACAGATCCGTGACCACAAAGGGGTGAATCTTGGGCTTCAAGCCCATCATGGCTACGTCATCGATATCGCTGTTGGGGAAGGTGAGTAGAAAAACCTCGCGGCCGTAGCCGACCTTGAGTCGGCTGGCCAATTGCTTGCCAAGGATGATTCCCGGGAGTTTGCCGCCCTCTGGGTCGACGAAAAGAAGCTGCTTATCGGTGGCGTGCCAGAGGTGTTCAGGCAGATCGGAAACGGCACCGAACGTCTTGGGGTCGACGCCCCAAATCATGGCTCCGTCGAAGCCGCCCTTTGCCGACCATACCCCCATTTTTGCTTTGACTACCGCGGCTGCACCGACGACTTGTGGATCGGCCTCGAGGCCGGCGATTACCGTGTGATAGTCCTCGATAGGGTCGCCGGGCCAGGACGATGATATGGCGACGTGAGCGTCCATGCCGATCAGGCGGCTCTTTACCTCTCCAGAGAAGCCGTTGGTCACCGACAGCATGATGACCAGGGCGGCAACGCCGAGGATGACACCGCCAACGGCAATGAAGGTGATGAAAGACAGGAACCCCGCGTTGTGCTTGGCTCGCAGGTAGCGTTTGGCGATGAATATCTCGTAGGTCAGGAAGGACCTCTCATCGACCGTGTAGCAGGTAGGCCTTGATGAAGGCGTCAATATCGCCGTCCATTACCGCCTGCACGTTGCCCGTTTCATGCGAGGTGCGATGATCCTTGACCATTTTGTACGGATGAAAGACGTAGGATCTAATCTGGCTACCGAAATCGATGCTCTTCTTTGTGCTTTCGACTTCGTCGAGCCGCTTGTCGTCTACGTTCTTGAAGTGCTGGTAGACTCTCGCCGTGAGCACTTTCAACGCCGTCTTTTTGTTTTTCAGCTGAGAGCGCTCATTCTGGCACTGCACCGTAATTCCGGTCGGCAGATGGGTCATGCGTACGGCTGAGGACGTCTTGTTGACGTGCTGCCCTCCGGCGCCACCGGCGCGGAATGTGTCGACCTGCAAGTCTTCATCCCGCAACTCGAGGTCCGGAATCTCGTCGACTGCAGGGAAGACGAACATGGAGGCAAAGGAGGTGTGCCGGCGCTTGTTGGAGTCAAAGGGAGAGATCCGGACCAGGCGATGAACACCGGCCTCTGCCTTGAGGTAGCCGTAGGCGTACGGTCCCGTGACCTCGATGGTCGCAGACTTGATGCCGGCCTCGTCGCCGGGCTGAAGGTCGAGGATCTTGCTCTGGAAACTGGAACGCTCGAACCAGCGGGTGTAGAGGCGCATGAGCATTTCAGTCCAATCGGCCGCTTCGGTGCCACCGGCCCCGGAGTTGAGTTCGACGATGGCATCTTTTTCGTCGTCCTCTTCGTTGAGCAGGTTGCGCAGTTCAAGATCTTCGATCCTGGTGAAGAAACTGGGCAGCTCCTGCTCAATCTCGGCCAGCGAAGTGTCGTCGCCCTCGTCGCTGGCCATCTGGTACAACTCTGCGGCGTCGTCGAGTTGCTGCTTCAACTCAGACCAGGGTCGAACCGCATCTTTGAGCTGGCTGACATGCCGCGTCGTGCTCTCGGCGGCTTTTCGGTCGGACCAGAAATCGTTTTCGGCCATGCTGGCCTCGAGCGTTTTTATCTGTTGGCTAGCGCCCTCGATGTCAAAGATAGCCCCGCAACCGTTCCAAGCGTTTGTGACATTCGGTTAGCATTTCTTCTGTGGTGGCCATGGTGGTGACTCCTATTGGTTCGGTTGTAGTGAGCTCACTCGCTGCCCCTGCTGCCCCTGATAACGTTCAAACAACAGACGTTCAGCACTGCGATCGGTGGGGATTTCAAACAGCAACTCTCCGGCGAATTCATCATCGCGATCCAGCCTAAACTCGTCCGCTCCTATTTCGATGAACAAGGGCGAATGGGTCAGGGGGTAGTGCAGTTGGTTACTGCTGTCCTTCAAGCGAAAACATCGAGTAACGATCGGATAGCCAATCTTCATACGGGCTTTCAGGCTCATCGTCACCAGTACGAACTTGTTGCCCTCATCGGGCATCCCCTTGAAGTAATGTAAATAGCGAACCTCGTCGACCTCCATGACATAGGGGGTCTTGATGCGGTTGAACAGATCCGGCAACTCCCCGAACTGCCCGTAAGAACCGTCGGTGAATTTGTAGGCAAAGTAGATCGGCACCGCCAGCGCGCTGCCAAGCAAAACGATGCGGTTCACCCAGCGTAAGCGAGATCGATGTCGCGTCTTGGAGGTTCGATGGTTCATGCAGTTATCCCGGCCTGCACATGGTTAGTCCCCGGTGCGTACCAACGCCAGTTTCCCGGTGTGTGAGAATGTCCCTGCCAGCATGTGATAGATGTACAACCCGCTGTTTAAATCACCGGAAACGGACCAACGCAACGCCCGCTCGGGGCTACTGTAATCCCCTGCTTCCAATTGCAGTCCTGGCAGCTCAGCAACCTTGCCGCCGGACAAATCGTAAATGTAGACGGCTACCTCGTCCTGAGCCGAAAGCGCCAGGGGGAAGTAGACGACACCACCCGCACCAGAGAATCTAAGCGGATTTGGAAATGGCAGCTTGGCCGCACTCTCGGTCGGCACCTTCATGTTCAGACCGCTAGCCACTGCAGCGTCCACCAGTCCCCATCCGTAGGCCGTGTCGGGGCCGGCCGCGCCCAGATCTCGTGCCGTTTGGCGCAGGGCCTGTGCCACCTCGCGGGGACTCCACCGGGGGTTGATCTGCAACAGCAGGGCGCAGGCGCCAGCCACCAGTGGTGTTGCCAGCGAAGTGCCGCTTGCCCGGCTGTAACTCCCATTGGACTGCGCGACCACGACATTTCCACCGGGAGCGACCACGTCAGGCTTTATGCGGCCATCGGCGGTCGGCCCACGTGAGCTACTGCGAACAATTTCGAGATCGAAAACGTTTACGGAACCCACCGTTATTACCTCTTCCGCATCGGCTGGCACGCCGACGTATCGCCAGGCGTTGTCGCCATCGTTGCCGGCAGCGTTCACTACAACAATGCCGCGTTGGACGGCCATTCCAGCAACGATGCTGGCTGGGGCGGTTTCTCCGTCGAGCTCTGCGTAGGTGTAGCCACTACCGTCGTCCCATCTTGTGTAACCGAGTGAGGAGTTGATGACCTGAGCGCCAAGACTGTCTGCCCATTCGACCCCTGCAATCCAGCGATCCTCCTCGACGGGCAGCTCGTTACCCAAGTCCTCGACCTTGGCTAACAAATAGTCTGCCTCCGGGGCGGCGCCAATCATTTGACCGTGCGCGTTTGCCGCGAGCAGGGAGAGTACCCGCGTGCCGTGTCCGTTTTGGCCGGACCTGGTCTCGTCGCCGGTTACGGGCTGATCTTGTTCATCCCAGACGATGTCATCGCCGTTGATGAAATCGTGTGCCGCGACCACGCTCAACTGCGAAAAAGCGGCGTGGTCCTGGAAGTTGAATCCGGAATCCAATACCCCTACACGTACTCCACTGCCGCGAAACCCGAGACCGTGCAGTACCGTGATCCCGATACTGGAGAGCTGTTCGAACGATACCCCGTAGTTGGCATCCTGGGCGCTCGCCAATGGCTTGCCACGACTCGTCTCATCCCGTTTCAGCGTAGTGGCAGGTGGAGTTACCATGCGCGCAACCGGTCGCACCGCAGAGACGAAGGGCTGGTCCAGCAACCACTGCTGCTGCTGCCCGGTAGCGTCGACGCTGATGGCATTTAACCATTTAGATTGTGTGCGCACGGCGATTCCGTGTCGTATGATGCGCTCTACGTAGGATGGGGCTATAGGTCGATCCGTGCTCGGGTCTGCCGTCAGCTGGTTCCAGGCGGGCCATTTGACAGGTGTGCCGTCACTATCCGGTTTGTCACGCAGGCAGACCCATAGGGCTCTGTGAGTGTCCGGGGACTTCAAGTCGACGCCGGCAGCGCTGTCGACGAAGTACAGAATGGCCATCGTGATCGCGATCATGACGATGGTGTTGGTGTGATCTGCTAGTCGTAACACGTACCCTTGCTCATTTCTAACGCGCTATGGAGGTGGATGAATGGGTGAGCCCGCGCTCGACGGGAGAACCGGAGGTTGGGCTTTAATACGTGCGCGAAGGCGCGAGGGTCACTGCTCTTGTGGTTTGTCGGGGGACGAAGGAGTACGGCGATCGATGACATCCACGTCGCTGGTCGGAGTAAAGACGAAGCGGTCGTCAGCGATTTTGTCGTTGACTTTGTGCCGTGACAATATATATGTGGTGACGTCTTCGTTGGCCGCGGTTTCCTCTACCATCAACAGGTGCCAGCGTTTCTTGTCGACCCAGACCTTCATCCCCTCTACCCCTCCATTGCCTGCCAGGGGGTCCGACACCGACTTCGGCGCCATGATCACCTCGTAACAGGGACGCCCTTCGAGCTCGACCTCCTTTACGGCGACCGGACTGAACTGTTCAGAGTGCTCGACCAGAATCTCCCATGGTGTGGGCAACTCTTTACTGTAGGAGCTGACGAGGACCTGCTCATTGTCTGGTTCGTAGTGCCAGATCGCACTGCCATCACCGACGAGGATAAGGCCGTCGTCAATTTCAAGCCGAAACTCACTGGGTCGGCGGGTGTAGATTCCGCCCTTGCGAGTCACCTTCTTGTCGAGGATGGCCCAGTAGAATCGCTGCTCGAATCGGGCAGAGTAGGTCTTCGACTTGGCGAAACTCTTCTCCATACGCTCGATCACCTCGCTGCCGGTGATCGAGGCTACCGGACGGGCCGTCAAGCAGCAGAAAACGCTGGCGCACGCCAGCGCTATCGTCAAACGAACGGGGAGTATCATCTAGGCGCCTGACAACGCTGCCGCTTCCATCGAAGCCGTCTCTATCAAGATCTCGCGCGGTTTGGCTCCCTCGGCGGGGCCGACGATGTGGGCACTTTCAAGCTCATCCATCAATCGTGCGGCGCGAGAGTAGCCGATCTTCATACGGCGTTGGAGGAAGGAAGTCGAGGCCTGATCGAACTCGAAGATGAGGCGAACGGCATCGTCGAACAGTTCATCCTGTTCATCGTCGCCGCCTCCAAAATTTGACCGATCGAGAAACACAGACACCTCCTCCGCCTCGTACTTGCACGCCACAATCGAAGCCACGAGGCGCTCGGTCTCCTCACCCGAAACAAAGGCTCCGTGGATGCGCACCGGCTCTCCCTGACCACCGGGAAGAAAGAGCATGTCGCCTTTTCCGAGGAGTCTTTCGGCGCCATTCATATCCAGAATGGTACGTGAGTCCGTCTTGGAGGCTACCTGAAAGGCGATCCTCGATGGAAAATTCGCCTTAATCACGCCGGTAATCACATTCACAGAAGGCCGCTGGGTAGCAAGAATGATATGAATAACTACGGCGCGAGACTTCTGCGCCAAG
>Ga0115002_10004814_pt1 | contig 16162 bp, 42 predicted proteins | sample ArcticOcean_MG_C_8_FD_89576 | JGI IMG/M metagenome (GOLD analysis project Ga0115002, IMG submission 89576) | Marine microbial communities from western Arctic Ocean - ArcticOcean_MG_CB11_86 | ecosystem: Environmental > Aquatic > Marine > Oceanic | place: Arctic Ocean: Canada Basin | collected... | reverse complement strand
CGCCGCTTGGAATGAATCTACCCGATCCTCTGACTTTCCCAGCAGGAAATGCGGCCTCAAAAGCAGCTAGAAGAGGGGATGCACCAGATTCTGGAGCCTCAACCCTGTCCATAGTTGCTTCAGCCAAATAGTCCATAAAAGTTTTCATACCTTATATAGACATTTGTCATTCATAACGATCATCCTCATAAGGCAAATAATCACTCTCATAGCGAAAACGATTATTATCGATTCTATCGTACTGAGCCAACCGATCATTAGCCTTCTTTAGCCGAACCTTTAAAGACTGCACTTGTTTTTCAAGCTCAGAGATTTTATCTTCGCATTCTTCCAAATAAAAATCAGTATCAGAATTTTCCATCAAGGTTCCTTTCTTGAATGTCGATGCTGGAATGTGTGGATTTCATCCTAATCAATCCTTTCGGGAATGTTTTATGAAATTTGAAGATCATGCGAAATATGGCGTAGCATCTTTGATTGTTGCCTCTCTGGTGACTTCAATAGACAGTGCATTTGAACCATTGGTAATCCCCACTGCACTGGCTTTCTCTTTCTTCCCAGATTTAGACACTAACTCCATCCCACAAAGATGGGCCTACAGAGCACTTGCTATAGTCCTGCTTGTTCTGAACCACGAAGATATGGACAAGCACGCTATTGCGTTAGCAATAGTGGGGATATCTCCATTGTTCCATAAACACAGAGGATGGACGCATGAGATTTGGGCACCTTTTATTTTCCCATTTTTTGTTGCTGTAATCTTTGGATACATTGTTTACGGGTACACCCCCGACCAAATTGAATGGGTTAGCATATTCAGAAGTTACTGGAAATACATTGTTGCATCAATAATCGGATGGATTTCACATTTAATTGCTGACGGGAGGTTTCACTAAACCTGTGTCTTTAAGATAAGAGATATGTGTCCAACCAATGAAAGGTTTTTTGGACTCTGCCCAATCTACAGCTTCTTTCATGCTGTCAAATGGTCCCCAATACTCAAACCCATTGCTGACCGAACCAGTAACTGCAATCAATTTGCGATCATCAGGCGGATATGTCTCATCTAAGTCTTCCTCTTCCTCTTGTGCAGAATCAACCGTAGGCTCATCTTTTCTGAGGAAATTGTGAACAAGGGCTGCTGTCCCAGTCTTATTGGAAGCACTTGTCATGGGTAAGTTTTTATTTTTCACATGGTAAAAACTGACTTCAACACCGAGTTCTTCAACCCAACCCGCAAACTCAGTAAGAGTAGCTTTTCGATCGTAATGATTCATAGTAATTTCAACTCCCCTGTCACATGATTAATCTTCGAAGATCGATCAGGTCCAATTGCCAAACACGTCAAAGTCGGCACACCACCAAATTCTGTCTTCCCGCTATCAGTTATCATGTGAACCGTCAACATCCTATCCTTAGCCTGCTGGAAGATATCCAATAGCTCTTCCTCAGAATCAACAGAGACACAGATTTTAGCAAAGCTGCCGTCAATCCACTCTTGTTCATCCTTAGTAAGTTTCTTGCCCCACTTGGCAGTCAGGAAAGATAAAGATGCGTGGCAACCTTGTGCAATCATCTTCCCTTTTCGAAGACCTGTTGTCCCGCCATTCCCATCAGGATACTTTGTCCGCATTACAATAACCTGCTTTATAGCATCCACGTTTTTCCTCTTTTCGCTAAATATAATTTTCTTGTGAGCTTCTCTTTTGTCAATGTTTTTTGATGTTTGCCCGTTTCTATGCTGGACAGTACCTCAAAGCCAAATTTTTCAAGCATACCCCTAACTGCCGCATCATTAGGGACAAACCAATTCGTTGGATCGTCAAGAAGCTTGTCTGGAGAAAACCTGAAGTACGGCAACGCTTCACCCAACCTCTCGTCTACCACCGTCTCCAAGATGATCCATTTCTTTGAAACAGATGCAATTTTTTTGAATTCTGTATAAGGACTTTCAAGATGATATAAAACATTCAGAAAAAATACAAGATCATGTTCACCTACTGTCTCTACAGAAATATCGGGAACATCGATCTCTAATTCCTTGACGTTGGAATTCAATGCTAATTTAGCAAAATCAAAGCCCGCTTTGTTTCCCCAGCCAAGCCCATTCCAGCAAAAATGATCTGTTGCTAGAACCTCTGCTCCAGCTTCTTCGGCCTTAAACGCATAAAAGCCGTCCCAAGAACCTATGCCAAGGACGGTCTTATCTTTTAGTGGCGGCAGAAGTGGCCACAACGCTTGCCAACGTGCTTCTGTTGTTGGTTCGTGGCCGGGAGTTATGATCCCATAAGGAAGAGTAATACTGTGATACCAATTTTCATAAGCGTCAACTCCAGCTTGCACTTCCTCTTTATTCATAGTGAGCACTGAATTCTTCTCTTGTGACAAAAACAGGATGCAACCCATGCTCCGTTTGTTCGCCCAGCCTGAAATAGTCCCAAGCCATTAAATCAACTTGGCCTTGGGTTGCATTGAACAAAAATATTTCGCCCTTTTCCTGATCTGGATGTCTCTTCTTTTCAAGCTCCTTTTTCAGTCTCTTGCTAATCATCTTTGTTCTCGAAATCAATTTTAGCTGCCATAACTGACATCAAAAACATGGATACAAATATATTGCCAATAATTACCAGATTCCATGTCTGTGTGATTGGGCCATCTAGGGTGAAAGGCGAAATAATAGTTAAACCCAAATAGAGAATAAACAAGAACCCCCCGAACATTTTAAATGCATATTTCAAAATTTCACAATTCATCGCTCAACCTTTCGCTCAAGATCATCAAGCTTTCTTTTGAAGTCTTTCTCATTATCATCATATTCTCGCTTGATCGCTCTAATGTCTCTTTCAAGGGAATCTATCTCCACTCATTGCATCAAATCTAGACTCTGCCATTATCTTTACCTCTCAAGATTTCTAACCTTGTATTCAAGATTATCAACATCTCTCTCAAGCGAATTGATTTCCGACGCCATTCCGCATCCTCGTACAAACAAGAATACAAGAAGACAAAATATACAACATCCGCTGTTATCGTTAGAGTTATCTTCTTTCATAGTTTTTCTTTAATGGCGTCCAAAAGTATAAAGTATGTAATATTAAAAAGATATCTCGTAGAGGATTTTAACCTCTGTCACATACCGGAGACGGCAGTATCCTTTCACTAGAAGAACGAAATATCTTATTATCGCATAGGAGAATCGGACTCCTGAAGCAGCCATCCTAACCATTAGACGAATGCGACAAACTAAAAGAAGTCCACCCTACAATTAAAATCAAATTCCTTTTTCCACTCTTTGTAAGCTTTCTCAACTTCCTGAGTAAACCTTCCCGGTCTTTTATTTTCTAAGCGACGTAAACGATACAGTCTACGTGCCAGATTCGACTCCGCACCTAAATTATAAGGCGGGTCGTCTTCTTTCCAAACGCTCACGATAAAACCTATTACAATCCGTACAAAAATCAACATTGGACGACGGGACTCGAACCCGCATGTTCCGACCCAATTAAGGGGTTCGCAGCCAATTGCTCATTACGGTCACGCCCAATGTTGATCATAGCTGTGGTCCCTTCAAGAGACTAAGGTGGGACTCGAACCCACGACAATCGGATTAACTTTGTGGAGCAGTCTAGCTCCTAGTCCGACGCTCTACCAACTGAGCTACTCAGTCTTTTTCTTTGTGGGAATTTTGAAAATCAGATAACAAAATAATCCCGATGTGCAGATGTGAAATGCCAAGTAAACAAAAATTATCGGCCCATGAGCAATGAAGAAAAACAATGCCCATAACACAATCAATGTCGACAACAATGTCGACAATTCTAAATTTTTAAGCCGTTCCATTTAAAGTCCTCTAAACGTCTTCTTAACTATATATGCTAGAACTATAATAGTTCCTAAGTGGCCAGAAAAGGAATCGAACCCAATAATTGAGGTAATCGGCAAGGCAACTATAAAGAGGTTTGGAACCTCATCCCCCCGAACTTTCGTCGCTCAATTCTCAAACCATTAATCCAGCCTAATCTGTGTTTAACTCCAACAGCACATCACTACCACTGAGCGAACTATTGACGATTCTTATTTCCCTGATGTACTTTGCCTTCTCTCCGTGAATGTCCACAAGCTCATTCAAAGCATCGCCACCATTCAAATCACCAGCCGCATCTCCAAGATCGCCATAATCAGCATCAAGTTGCAGTTCTTCACCATCCGTATTTATGAAAATCAACCTTGGCATTTTGTCTCAAACCCTTCTATCTGATTCATGAAAAAGAACTCGGAAGGTTGTTTGTTATTTTGACGACTTGATATTTCAAAATCCATCCCTCATCCAATTAACATTTTCGAACTTGACAGATTCAATCACTTGATAATCATCAGTCAGCCGGATAATAATTGTTGAGATAAATGCCGCAACAAAAAAATTAATGATCATTGTCAAATAAATCAAAATCCATCTCTCATCCAGTTGACTTTTTCTTGAGGACGTGCATATTTGGCTTTGTAAATTGCCAGTGATCTCTCTGCCCAACTATCACCGTGGTGACTTGGTAGTGCCAGACGCTCCCGAGCACGTTGAGCAATACGAGCATGGACTTCGGCCCAATCTCGGGCTAAATCACGATCAAAATTCCGCTGACCCGGCATTAAAATCCATCCCTCATCCAGTTGACAACAGGAATTACATCAGAAGAAATACTGTCAAATATAATGCAAGGTTGACCTTCAGCAACAGCTTCAGCAACAAGTGCCTCAAAATCTCTCATGACTCGATTCAATTCAAGTCGATCAATCATAGAATCGAAAGCCCGTTCGTCCAACATTAAAATCCGTCCCTTTTCCAATTAACATCAACCTTATCTTCTTTCTGACCAAGTCGCCCAGTGACCAAATTGTAATAGTCAAGGCAACGTTGATCAAATTTTTGGAATAAATCAGTCTCGACCGAGATTAACTTCTTCAACCACCTTTTTTGGGACTGTCTTTCTTCCACGGATGAACTCCTTGTGAACTTTCCCATCTCTGAGCAAGATGACTTCCTGACCGTCAACCCTTGATTCCCGCACACAATGCATGTGCTCGACCATAGAATGGACAACAGAACTGCCCTTGTATCTCGTTTCACCGTCAACAGTTACCAGAAAATTCATCTCTGATCCTTTGAAAAAGCCCCTACGACGAATCAAACGCCGACTTATTCTGTACGAAAGAATTGTACTGCCATTATACGATAGGGGCAACAGAAATTTCAGTTCGAAATTCAGTCTGGAGCAAAGACGGTTAAAGTTATCTCTCAGTAAACGACGATAGTCCTTGTGAACACTTCCCTCTTTAAGGACTGAATCATGAAGACACTCATCATCGCTTTGACCCTTCTCATCGGCACGTCTTTTTCAACAGAAAAAGAACCAGAAGCCAGTAGCTCACAAGTTGCTGTCGCCATTCTCCTTATCAATGAATACCCTGAGCTATTCAAAGGAGATCGTCTGATTAACGGCTTGACCGTTAATGAATATATGGAAATGGTCCAGATTCTTGAAAACCATTTTTTAATTCTGACCTAAGTCGGAAGTAAAGGAGTCGAACCTTTTGTACCGTTTTATCTAATTCGCCAGTCGTAGCGTTAAGAACGGCCCTCAAAACCGTCGAGGACACTTCCGTTTCATGTTCTTAGCATGAAACGGATATACTATTTTTGTGATAAATCACCATCACTATTTTCCTCCTATAATTTGTACCAAAAGTTAAAAAATATTATTCTCTGTTCTATACTCTCTAAAAGACGAATATAGATCACAAGCTAGGTCGTATGCTGGGCCGGGCGACTCCCCATCTCTCATCATATACAATAAATTGTATATCATTTGACCGTCATCTTCACAAGGAAGCGACCAATCAAACCCTCTCTCCAACTCCCAATCTCCAGCAAAATTGCCTCCCGGCACAACAAATCTATCAGCGGATTCGTCATAATAAATATATGAATCTTCTGTTTCTGCAAATCCGTCTTGATGTTTACCAGACATTATAAACCTTTCAATAAAAGCGAAGTACCCCCACTTGGAATCGAACCAAGAACCTTTCGGTTAAGCTATGGGGATGTTTATCCCAAGAGCCGAATGCTCTGCCAGTTGAGCTATAGAGGCATGTTGTTGTTTTACCAACCATCTTCGTCATGTTCTTCTGCGTATATGTTCTCTTCGCAAGCGATATCAAAACAACGATAAATCATTTTGTGAACAAACTTTACACCTTCGTCATGTTGGCTCATTATTTCAGGATGCCACTGAAACCCTAAAGCTCGAACGCCATTCCCATAATAGCAAACAGCTTCAGGCTCTTTATCCAAGTCAACAGTTCCGTCGTAAACTTCATAACAATCAGACACGCCTTCCGAATAAGCCAAAATTTCAGACTCGTCAGGAGGAATTTGCATTTGATGATGTATAGAGTTTACCATAAATTCCTTATCTTCCAAGGTCTTTATTTTGTGAGACTGATTATGATTGGAAACATGTTGGACCAATGACCCACCTGAAAAAGCACACAAAAATTGAGCACCACGACAAATTCCAACCATAGGAATATTATTGTCTTTACACCAATTAGCAATTTTTAATTCCTGCTCATCCCTTTTCTTATCAGAATAAGTTTTAGGGTGAGACTTGCTTCCATAAAGCTCTGGACTTACATCAGAGCCTCCACAAAATACAGCCATGCCTATGTCAGAACCTAGCTCCAATACATCAAAATGCACTATATCTTGCCTTTGCCCATATTTTCTAAAAGGCAAATAATAAGATTCTCCACAGTCAGCAATATCGTTGACCATTAAAACTTTCACAACACACCTTTTCTAGTTAAAAGAGCTACCACAGAGAATCGAACTCTGATCTGAGACATACAAAATCCCCATATTGCCATTATACGACAGTAGCTTAAAATAAGTGGGAGATGGTGGCTAGGGTGCGTACTTGCAACGTCATCTTTTTAACATCGTCTAGCTTTGACGACGCCCACAAACTGTTAGGCGATATCATCCCCCAACATTGCCAAGGTAGGAATCGAACCTACACACAAATCATCTGCCGACAACTTGCTATTCTAAACCTAATGAAAGTTTGCGGCTCACACAAAGCTCTTGGCATCATCTATTTTACTTGCACCGAACTAAGCTTTGAAAACAATTCTATAGCCTTCTTCGCTTTATCGGTTGGCCTACAGAGAACGTCTGGTTGGCCCCTTCCAGCTTGACTGAGTTTTTTTATGTGCGATGTGCTCAAAAAATCCACAATACCAATGATTTCTTGATCATCTATTGCCGTCTGTATATGCTGAAAACCAGTAGCGAATAGTCTACTTGGTATTGGTGGATCAAAAAAATCTTTCCATCCGCCCCAGAATCGTCTGCCTTCTGATTTCGGATAAAGTAAGTCCAATAAATCTTCCATAATGCTCACATCATCTAGTAGGCAACAGAGGAATCGAACATCCGTTTCCATTACGTCAGAATGGTGCTCTTCCATTGAACTAATCGCCCATACTTTTAATCCACTTCCTTCTCTTTCCACAAAATTTACAGTATTTTAGTACCCCTTAATCGAATCGAACGATTTCTTTCAGTTTCGAAGACTGACGTGCGAGTCCATCACACTCAAAGGGCAAATTATTTCTTAACTTCCTTCATTTTCAATTCTGCACTTCTTGCAGAGAGACCTTATCCAACTCCCCTCAGAAGTGACTTCCTCTCTTGAACCACACACCTCGCAAACACTGAATGATTCAGCTTCAGCAGCACTGACTAATTCTAAAACCTCTGATAGGCACGGACCACAAGTATAAAATCTCAAACCGCCAAACTTCTCTTTGACTTGAGCAACCTTCAAGCTCTCTGCTGGATTGGCAGCCATGATGTCCTCACACAATTTGTGAATTAAATCATACCAGCCATCTTGACAACCAATTCCCCATGCCATGCACGACTCTTGCGGAGTGCAATCATGCAAGTCAGTAAAGATTTGTGGGAAATCTTCTTTCAGTTGTTTTTCTTTATCGTGGTTCATCTGTGATTATCTGCTCAATTGAAATTGAATCGCCTGCATCTCTGCCGACAACAAACTCTTTGCCAGTCTCAGAATCCCTAAGAACAAAGATTTCGACGCTGGTTCCACTAATTTCAAAGCTCTTACTTACCTTTTTCAATCGATCAGGCCACGCTGCTTTCTCTGTAATAATCTCTGCTGCTCTTTTGTCTATGACCTCATCCTTCGCCTGTTGTTCGGCCTGCATAACCTCTCGCTCTTCTGAGGTCATACAACCCACACAAAAGAAAGACACTAACAATGCAATGTGAAAAAATTTCATTATTCTTCTTTCTCAAGAGGCACAACGAATGAAGACGCCCGATAGCTTTTTGTCACAAGGTACTCTCGCCCCGTTTTTGTATCTTGTAAGATTATGGCAGAATACAGTCCGCCAAGGTCCACTTCCTTACTCACTATTTTCAATCGTGCTGGCCGTGCGTCAACAACTGCTTCGTGAGCCAACCTTCCGATGTTTGCTTCTGCTTGATCCGCTGCGGCTTGAGTCTTTTCTGCCTCACTACGGCAGCCCACAAGAGCCAAACAAACAAGTAACATTAAAATATATCTCATCGTTCTTCTTTCTTCGGTAACAAAGGGCTTAAAACACCAGTCCGACTAATGACATATTCGATGCCTGTTTTTTTATCCTTAACAACACGTAGATATTGATCTACAACAACTTCAGAACTAATGAATTCGAATCGGGCTGGCATTGCTGCCGCCTCTTCGTTTTGTTTAAAGCGTGCTTCCATCTCTGGATTATCGCAGCCAGTTAAAACAAAAAGCAAAGCAAACATCAAAATGAATTTCATCGTTCTTTTTCTTTCTCTACCAGAGGACAAAAATCTATGCTATCGCCGTAACATGCCATGACGTAAAAAACGCCTGTCTCTTTATCCTTCAGAGTATATATTCTCCGTCTTTCCACCACTTGCCTACAAACTAATTCAAATCGTTCGCCAGCAATTTTAGCCGCAGCCATCTGTGCAACGGAATTCTTTTCTTTTGCCACAATCGCTGGATTACGAGCACAACCAGTCAAAACAAAAAGCAAAGCAAACATCAAAATGAATTTCATAGCTTTATATTTCCCAATGTCATATGGAAGCACTTAGTAAATCCTTCCGGTGGCACTGTGTACCTGCTCGTTATCGGAAGACCTAACTCACTTCGTATCTCTTCTAGTCTAACGCAAAAGATGTTCAACCAGAAGTAGATTTCCCCACGACGAACTATACTTTCGTAGTGAAACTCAATTTCTTCGTCTTCGTGCCGCATCCATGCCGTAAAATCTGTTGGTTTGTCGTATTCCTCATCAGTTTCACGAACAACAGTGATGTGAGCAGGCCAACGACCCCTTTGTACACCCAATCCCTTTGGAATCAAATGCCTATAGAAATCAGCTAACTGTTGATCAGCAAGAAGTCTTAAGGAGTGGTTTCCCCCGTATTTGAGGATTCCTTTTGATTTGAATAACATGACATCACGTAATTTTTTCCCAAAAAGAGCCGCCACTGAGAATCGAACTCAGGCTTGAAGCGTACCATGCTTCCGCACTGCCATTATACTACAGCGGCTTATTTAATCAATCGTCTCCAGTCATAAGGAATTTTCTCATGCGAATTCTTCATTGCAGAGCCGTAGACAACCAAGGCCATTAGCCCATTGCTTCCCCAACTATCTTCAACTAGATCGAATGCCCGCTTGGCATCAACCTTAACTTTACTTGGAAGCGTAACAATCATAGACATTGTCTAAGCCTTTAAAAAGTAGGCGAGGTGGGATTCGAACCCACGATCTCTCGGATGTAAACCGAACGCCTTAGCCGCTTGGCCACTCGCCTAAACTACTTCCCAACTAAGTCAGGAAGAAAGTAACCACCTATCAGGGTGGTCACAAATACTGCAATACAAATTGCCAATCTGGCAGAAAAATCTTCCTTCACCACTGCTAGATGAGCTATGCGAAATGACACGGCCACCACTAATGTGGAGCAAATTGCAGACACCACAGGCCAACCAGTCAAATAGCAATTATCAGCTAGACGACCTAAGCCTTCACTGGCAAATTTTACGAATAAAACCAACCAGAATATTCGATGACCGATTAACCAATTCCACATTATATCTTTTAGTAACCCTACTAGGAATCGAACCTAGAATTCAGTATCCAGTGGGGGAATCGAACCCAACCTCTTGCAGTTTAGGAAACTACCGTGCATCCAATCACACTCACCAGACATAACCCCAAAACGAAATAGAAACCATTTGCAATAATTCTAAATCGTTCATGACCTTTCTTTGATTCGTTGTCTATTGACATGTAGAGCATTCTTGGTTGTAACATAATAGTTTTTCCACTCTGGTGGTATATCTGAAATATCTACAGATGTGAATTTAGGAGAGTAGTGTCTGTCTAGCATCTCCTGTATAAGCTGTCTTTGTCTTTTTGCTAAAAACCCAAGCTTATCATAGAAGAAAGTTACGTGGCCTAATCCAAGTCTATACTCAGTTGGAATTTTGCATTCTGAAGGAGAGTGACCTTTCTCAATACGTGCTCTTACCAAACCAAAAATTCTCGGCAACTCTCTGTATTCCGCAACTAAATGAGGACCAGAAAGCTCTTGTGGCGGAACTACATTAATTCTTGTCATTTTTTCCTCTGTGTTTGACTCTAGCCATAATGCTAGTCTCATGCTGTTTGACACGAAGCACAGATTCCTCTATACGTCTTTGAGCTTGCTCTATTCTCTGGAAATAACTTGTCATTCAATCTCCTGTTCTGAGAAGAGGATTCGAACCTCCATACCGTCATTTCGACGGGTTTCACGTAGCAGCCTACGCCGCTTTACCAAGAATTAGCGTACCTCAGAATGTCTCTTTAGCTCTCCGTTATTCAAAAGTATACTCTGGCAATCCATCCATGCTCTGTTCATCAATGCGTGCATCTATACATCGAATTTCATGAGCTACTGCGGCGTCAAGGTCACTCTTGCCGTCACAATCGGAAGCGTCGACCTCAAATGTTATTGTTATTTTCACAGCTATTCCTTTCACAGAATGTATCTTCAAAGCTCTCCCATCTCGACTCGAACGAGAAACAACTGGTTAACATCGTGGGTTGTCTAACCCGTAGCCAGCCATGATACCATTTCACCACAGGAGAATATCTACTCTTTCCACTTCTCAACCAATCATAATTTCTCATAAAGAAATCCATGATTTTTCATATCAGAAAATTTTCACTCATTTGAATGCCAGCTTTGTCTTTTTCACCAATGCTTTTCTTCCTTTTGAGGAAGAAATTGAATCATTGATCGTCTCATATGCCAAGTTCAATGCTGTTTGCAAGCTTTTACTCTGCGTATTCACGTTAGCCAACGCTTCGTAGGTGTAAACCCACTTGTCGTGCTTGTCCTGATAGATGATAAAAGATTCACCCTTGTGGTACAAGATTGCTCTGTTTTTTGTGTCTTCCATAATTATTCCTTTCTTCTTAAAAAGTCAAGGTGACAGGATTCGAACCTGCGATTCTCTTGGCTCCAGACCAAGCGGGATGACCAACTTCCCCACACCCTGATAAACAACGTTTCTTCATAAATTTCTTCATAAATTTCTTCATTTAACTATATATTTAAGTTAAACTTTAGAAAGTTCAACATTTGTTACGCCTCAACTCTATAGGAAATTCAACATCCAAAGGATATAAAATGAAAACATTTGAAGAATGGTACGCTAAGACAAAGAATGAAGCATTTTACAATACCAATACCAACAGTAAAATGGGTAACTTTGCAGAATTTCCTGATGAACAAAAAGATTTGGTTAAAAAAAATAGGGCAGAACTTAAGCAATTATTGCCTACGGTTGAGGAAATAAATAAAAAAATATATACTGCCAGTTTTGATGAACCATATACTCCGACTGGCCAAGAAGCACAGGTTCTGAAAAGAGTAAATGATTTGCACGGGGAATTTAACAATATTATGTACAAAAGTAGAAGTATTGGCGGAGGTAAAAGTCGATTAGGCAATCAAATCCATGCTCCAGCAACTCCAGAAATGCAAACAGGCGACATTCAAGATGAAATGCCTAGTGGAGCACATTCTGTTCGGAGATAAAAACTTTCTCAGTATCCTCTTTTTCATCCTTATTTTTTATCCTTGATACGCTCTTTTTTGAAAATTAAGTCCCAATTCTTATCGAAAACTTTTTTATCAACAGGTCTTGGGACTGATCCTTTACCATTGCCATTACTCTTCATCATGCGTCTTCTTTGCTCCCTCAGACTCAAACATCTGCGTCTGAGTCGGACTCATAACGGTAATTCTGTTTTGCTTAAAGTGCTCTAAGAGATGCTCTCCTAAGCTACACATGAAGTCCCACAGTTCCTTCTCTTCTTTTGGAAATCGTGGATAATTGATTACTGCGACTTCCCAACCTTGTTCAAGATAATCCTCAAATATAAAACTACATTGAGCGATTCTTAACGGACAAGCGTCATCCCTATCCTTTTGAAACTGACCAATGAAACTGGTCAATTCATCGAAAGAAAATTCCCTGCCCTTATATGCCTCTCTTGAACCCAAATACAGTTTGACTTCAAATGTTTTTTCTATTTTGACTTTCATGTCAAATTTATAACATAAATTAAAATAAAAATACAGAGGAGTTTGCCTTAGCTTGGACTAAGTGAAGCGATGGCCAGAATCGAACTGACTTAACTGCCTTTAATTGATTCTTCATTTCATTCTCCTTTAGTCGGAATAGTCAGAATCGAACTGACGATTTCTTATCCCCCAGATAAGCAGAGTGCCATTCTCCCATATTCCGATATGAAGCTTGCCTTAGCTTGGACTAAGTTAAACGATAGCCAGAATTGAACTGGCTTACACGCCCTTCCAAGCAGGAGTTGAACCTGAATGCGGGATATCTCCCTATGTGGCACCAATTCTTATTATGCGGACTCGAACCGCCAAGGTATCCAACCTCACGTCTACAAACTTCAAACTTTGTTTTCCTCTGCCAGATTTCTCCAATCAGAGAAAACGTCTTCTTCTACTGTCTTGAAATCGTACATCTCGATAGCATCCCAAGGACAAACTTTAAGGTCAAAGGGAACTTTCTTTTTGTTTGCTCTGACACATAATTCACAGCCGATACAAGTATCAAGGTCAATTGCCACAAACTTCTGTGGGGTTATGTCAGAGTCGATTTCATAAATGCAATCAACTGGGCAAACTTCTATGCAGGCATTGCAGCCAGTACAAGAATCTTGATCAACAATTGCTACCGTTTTTGGGTCTTTCTTTCTTTGATAATTTTTCATATTTGTGACCATCCATTTAAAAAAATCAGCCAAGAAGGAATCGAACCTTCTTCTCCGTCTTATCAGAACGGCATCTTAAACCATTGGACCACTGGCTGTTATGGATATATGCGATCATCTCTGCCTTTTTGCTAAGACTTTGATTCACAAATATCCAAGGGTGACTAATCGGTTTCGAACCGACTCCGTGGGCAAAGATTGACTTGCCAATTCCCAAAGATGAATGTTAAGCGTTATTGAAGTTTTTTGAGTTGTCCCAATTACGACCTCTCATCTTTTGGATTATATTTCTTTTTGGAGCTGGTCCGTTAATTTGTTGTTGGGTTTTGTTCCAATCATCTGCTGGTGTTACTTGTGTGATTTTGATTCTGCTAGTGTCATAGCAAACTATTTCGCTAGTGTTTCTTGCACTATCAAATCCATTTTGAGTTAATATTTGGGTTATTTTTTGAGCCATCTGTTGGTTGAGTCCTCTTCCTCTAGATGTTTTCCCAAGTTCTTTCACGTATCCATTGTCTCTAAGAAGAATTTTGATTTCATCAGTTTCTAGATCGGCTGTGTTTTGAAAGTTCTGCCAGACGACTAGAGTTATGGCTTGTTTACCAGTTTTTTCGGCTGCTTGTTGAGCATAATTTTCGGCGAGACCTTTTGAGTCTGTTAAATAGACACCAACACCTAAATCACCGGGATCATATTTGCTCAGGTGGTTTGGTTGAAACTTTTTGAATAATTCACCAGCGGTTCCGTGATATAACGGGTTTGCCATTGGACTTGCGGCTTCTAGCCATAGTTTGAATTCCATAAACATATTTAGGATAATTTCTCCAATTATTCTGGCCGAATGGTATTTGGTCACAACCTGCCACAGCTAACCAGTATCTGCCTTGTACAAATTCAGGCAGGTGGAAGTCGAATCCACACAACTCTTCGTCCCGAACGAAGCGGCTTTCCATCAAGCCCTCTGCCTGTTACTTCTTCCGATATTTCAAAAAAACTACAATTGCTGCGATATTTATCATCACGCCAAATGCATTCGTTATCATTACCGAGGCCGAATGATGATAGCCATAATATGTCCACCATCCACAGCCATGTATAATTAGCAGATAACTGCTAATTGCTATCTGATTAGATTTCCCTAATCTTATAACTTTCAAAATCTGAATAATTGCTGGTATAGCCATGCTAAGGCCAACAATAACCATCCATTGCTCCATTATAATTCCTCTGCCAATATCACATTGCGGAAAGTTAACGACACTCGTCTCTGACGTTCAACCTTTCCATCCTTCTTCCTTGCTCTAATCCCATGCGTCCAATGATATCTTGCCTCTCCAGAAATAGACATGACGCTTCCAGTCTCAAGAAGGAGCTTGTGTTTTTCTCCATATTTCACAAATTCTATCTCGTAGGCCCAACCTAGACTTACCGTAACGATTTTACCAGTGAAACATGGCACACAGTCAACATGAGGGTTAATTCCTTGCCCCGGCATGTATTCATTAACAATCAATTGATCTGGCATTATTTCCATAACACCTAAGTCGATTAACTGCTGTCCAATCTTAGTCGCAAATTCAGGCAATTCTCCGACATGCATAGAAAGATCAATTCTTTTAGCAGTATAGTCATACTTGTAACCATAATGCTGAACTTGTCTCTTCAAATCATTCAGCCAAGGAAGATCATCTAACTCTTCTAGAATCTCTGATTGTTCTTCTTCAGTGAACACATTCAAATATGATAATCCATCTATCATCTCTCACTCCTGTTGGACGCCGGGCATGGGGATTCCAACCCCGCAGGTCTTTCGAATAAAGCTTCCTACCCGAGTAGCTATAGAAAGAATCGAACTTTCATTTCCGACGTATGAAATCAGCGTCCTAAGCCATTGGACGATATAGCTATGTTATTCACTTTCTTCTTGATCGCCTTCACTTATGGAAATATTGAAAACTTGATCAGCGATCGAACTATCCATTAGGGCATCAGCCGCATAACTAACCATTACTCTACGAACAACTTCAAGTTGATCTTTTGGCAAATTGCATGCTTCTTGAACTTCATTTAAATAATGTTGAATCATATCTTATCCTTTTCTAAGAGGCCGAGTGCAGTATCGAACTGCTTACCATCGAATTTGCAATTCGACTCATCTCCATTCAGATTTCGGTTACTCGGCCTTATTATTGTATCAAGGTATCGAGCCTCAATCTCCTGCTATTTTGCAGGTATCCTAGCATTAGACGAATACAATAAAAGTGTCGCATCAAGGAATTAAACCTCGTTCACCTGCTCATAATGCAGGCATCCTAGCATTAGACGAATGCGACATGTTTGTAGTCTTCTCATCCTACCCGTCACATTGCATGCCAGCAGTCCATGTGAAAACCTGCGATACCCCAAGGGCGGCTCTTTTGCCTAGCGACCACAACATACTCAACAAGAACAGGACCAGCCCATTCCATCTCTGTGATCTTCAGAAAACTTTACATCCATATAACCTTCAAGATGTTCCCAGAACAAGGCATGATCTTCACCCAACTCTCCTGCACTGTGAAGGTCTTTGCCTCTAGTTATCTATTTTGATGACTCTTCCATTTTCCATCACCAAATCTTTCTCATCGAACACATCACAGTTGAGCATACAGCTTGCATCCCAACCATGACTAATAGCTTGATTGCCATATTTATCTCTTGACATTTTTCCACAAGCCAAGCAGACATATACTTTGCCTTCTGGAGCAACTTTG
>Ga0115002_10004812_pt1 | contig 16163 bp, 8 predicted proteins | sample ArcticOcean_MG_C_8_FD_89576 | JGI IMG/M metagenome (GOLD analysis project Ga0115002, IMG submission 89576) | Marine microbial communities from western Arctic Ocean - ArcticOcean_MG_CB11_86 | ecosystem: Environmental > Aquatic > Marine > Oceanic | place: Arctic Ocean: Canada Basin | collected... | reverse complement strand
GATTGAGAATCGATGGGACGACCGTAATCAGCGACGACTCGAATCACGGACCCGCGAACTTCTTTGGCACGATCAACCTCGCTCCCGGACCTCACTCGCTCGATTTCGTTTTCTTTGAAAACGGTGGCGGCGCAGAAGTCGAGTTATTTAGTGCTCCTGGCAGTCTGAGCGGATTCAGCAACGAATTTAAACTGGTGGGCGATTCAGTAAACGGTGGACTTGCCGTCGGTGGCTACGAGACTATTTCTCAGCTGAACATCGATACTGAAATGCACAATGTGAATTCGACAGCTTATACTCGCTACGACTTCGATATCGACGACGTCGCAGGCGTTTCAAACTTCTCGCTGACCATCAATCACGACGAGGGATTTGTCGCCTATCTCAACGGCGTTGAAATTGGAGCTACCAACGATCCCGATCCCACGATGTTCGATTCGGCAGCGACAGCGGCGCTTGGCTACCAATCAACGACGCTCGACCTAACTGGTTTTGTCGGCGATTTAGTGACGGGCAATAACGTGCTGGCGATTCACGGGCTTAACAGTTCCAATAGTGACGGAGCGTTCCTGCTACAACCGCTGATGTCGGCTCGCATAGTCACCGCGCCGACTCCAGGAATCGTGACGTTACCAACTCCGGGCGAAGACAACGATGTCATCCTTCCGTTAATCACTGAGTTCCAAGCGAGTAACAAGGGAACGCTCGACGACGAAGATGGCGATTCCTCGGACTGGGTTGAAATCCACAATCCTGGCAACCTCGACTTTAACATGGACGACTGGTACCTCACGGACGATCCTGCCCTGCTAAACAAATGGCAGTTTCCGACCACGATTCTCGGTGCTGGCGATTACGAAGTCGTCTTTGCCTCGGAAAAAGACCGTGCCGTTTTCGGGCAAGAGCTGCACACGAATTTCAAGTTAGCGGCAACCGGAGATTACTTGGCACTGGTCAAACCGGATGGCGTAACGATCGTTTCAGAATTTGGAATCGGTGGCGTCGACTACCCTCAACAATTCGAAGACATTTCATTCGGATTGAATGGAGTGCAGCAGTCGAGTTTAACCGCGGCCAACAATCGTCCGATCGGAGTCAGCGACGCCGGTTACGTTGTTCGGCAGGTCTTGGCTTCAAGTACTTTCAACGGTCAGGTTCAAGGTCAAATCGGCGGCGGTGCAAACCCGTTGTTGGATGTCGACGCTCTTCTCGCCCTGCCAGCCAACGATCCTGGTATCGAAGCGGAAGCGACCTTCACTTACGATTCAGTTAACTTCTTCGATGCGGCAGGTGGCGGAAGCAACGGACTATTCGGCAGCGACGAATCGTTCCCACTCGATATCTTTGACCAAAATGAAGACGATTTCGCAGTCTCCATTACGGCGACGCTCGTGATTCCTCCCGGTCAAGGTGGCGACTTTGTATTCGCTACGCACGGCAATGAAGGTGGGCGTCTCAGAATTGATGGCGTCGATGTCATCGTCGATAACGCGTTGCATGCGGTCCAAACAGTATCGGGAGCCGTAACGCTCACAGACGGTGAACACACGCTTGAGTTCGTCCAATTCGATCGCACAGGTGGTAGTGGAGTTGAATTGCTCTATGCCAGCGTCGAGGGTCAGACCCAGGGCGATTTTGAATTATTACCAATCGTCGACCCGCTCACTCTTTTGCCGCCGACTTTGCTCAACCGGCCGAATGTTTACTTCGTCGAACCGACTCCGGGTGCAGCGAACAATGGCGGCTCCGAATTTGTACTCGGCGCCACGACTTTCTCGGTCCCACACGGACTGTACGACGCCCCGTTCACTGTCGCGATCACTAATGAACACCCCAGTGCAAATATCCACTATACGCTCGACGGCCGCGAGCCAACCGAATCCGACCCGCTGTATTCGGCCCCGCTCAACGTCACTATTACCACGGCGCTGCGGGCCAAAGCGTTCTTGCCGACGGGCGAGTCATCCCTGTCAAATACCGTTACTTACATTTTCTTAGATAGCGTTTATCAACAAAGCAAAAATGTAACACCTGTAAACTTTCCATCGTCGTGGGGAGCCAATACGGTTGAATACGGTCTCGATGGCGGCGTACTGAGCAACCAGCAGTCGCAGCTAGACACAGCGTTCACTCAAATTCCATCAGTTTCGCTCGCGATCGATACGACTTCACTGTTCGATCCGTCCACCGGCATTTACGCCAATGCAGGACAACGTGGACGCGCATGGGAACGTGAAACATCGGTGGAAATGATCTACCCAGACGGCTACATCAATCCTTACGGCGACACGCTTGATACCGACGGTTTCCAGATCAACGGAGGATTGCGAATTCGCGGTGGATTCAGTCGTAGCAACGGCAATCCCAAACATGCTTTCCGAGTCTTCTTCCGCGGCGACTACGGCGAAACGAAATTAAACTACGAGCTGTTCGGCGACGAAGGCACAGATACTTTCGACACGATTGACTTCCGTACGGCCCAAAACTACTCGTGGTCATTCCAAAACAGCAATCGCAACACGTTTCTCCGCGATGTCTTTGGACGCGACCTGCAAGGAGCGATGGGGCATGCCTACACCAAAGGTCGTTATTACCACCTCTACATCAATGGCCAATACTGGGGCATCTATCAGACAGACGAGCGTCCCGAAGCGTCCTTTGCAGAAACGTACTTTGGTGGAGACGCCGATGACTACGACGTTGTGAAGAACGATCCTCGCAACAACGGAGCAACCGACGGAACGCTCGAAGCCTATCAACGATTGTGGGATTACTTTGTCCAACAAGATGGTCTCAGCGACACCAACATGGCCGACTATTTTGAAGCCCAAGGGATGAATCCCGACGGAACGCGAAATCCCGCCTTCGAAAGATTGCTCGATATCGACAATGTGATCGACTACATGGTCATTACTTATTACACGAGCGACGCCGATGGCCCTGGCTCCAAGTTCACTCGACCTGGACTCAACAATTACCTCGGTATCTACAACCGCGAAAATCCGGATGGCTTCAAGTTCTTCGAGCACGATTCGGAGCACTCGCTAGACACAGGTAACGCGGCTGGTGCGAACTATAACATGGTGACACCGTTGGTAAACAACGGGCACAACTTCAACCACTTCAATCCTCATTGGATGCACGAGCAGCTGGCTCAAACCAACAGCGTTTATTTGGAAAGGTTTGTCAACCGAGTCACAGAGTTGTTTGCCGACGACGGATTGTTTAGCGATGATAACTTGCGATCGATGCTGCAATTCCGAGCGGATCAAATATCCTCGGCGATCATTGGCGAATCGGCTCGTTGGGGCAACACCGGCAACCAATCAGTCAGCACTTGGCTGTCGGCAGTGGAAACGACCAAAGATTGGATTATCGGTCGTCGCCAAGTCGTCCTCGATCAGCTTCGAACCGTCGACTGGTATCCCGACAACGATCCACCCTTAATCGTGCCCGATGGCGGTACGATCGAAGTAAACCAAGAAGTTGAACTGGCACTGCCCGCAAATCCATTTGATACCGACACGACGCTAGTGGCTGATGACGAACCTGTCACCGTCCTGGTACCGACCGACGGAACGCTCGGAACGACCTGGACTGGCGGCAGTGAACCATTCAACGATGCGTCGTGGGATAATGGCAATAACGGCGTCGGCTACGAGGATGGAGAAGGATTTGAGTCCTACATCAACACACTCGTCCCCGGCCGAGACGGAAATGGTACCAATGGAACGACGTCTGCGTTTATTCGCTCGGAATTCAATATCGCCGACACCAACGCAATCGACAATTTGGTACTCCGAGCGCGCTACGACGACGGCTTTATCGCCTACCTCAATGGCAACGAAGTCGCTCGAGCGAACGCTCCGGGCGCGATTGGTACTCCCGCAGTGTTCAACGCAACCGCGACAGGAACAAACAACGACATTTCGGCCACCATCTTTGCCGACTTCCTGATCGACAAAAGTTTCCTTTCCAATGGCGCTAACGTCCTCGCGATCCACGCACTCAACGCGTCGATGGAAAGCAACGACTTCCTGCACCAGTTTAAGTTGGTGAATCGCGAAACCTCGACGTCCCAACAGCCGGGAATTATTTACTACACATTGGACGGATCGGATCCACGCGGCGCCAACGACCAGCCCAGTGCCAACGCGATTGCCTATAACTCCACGGCCGATTTTGTTTTGGATCAAGCAAACGGTTCCTATTTGGTACCGACCGGGAATGCCAATGAAGCGAATTGGCAGACGACTGGGTTCACCGAAACTGGTTGGACCGCGGCAGTCAACGGAGTTGGCTACGACACCGGTGTGATTGAAACCATTCCTGGTTTTTCAGTCCGCATTGTGGATACCTCGTCAGGCGACGTTGCCAATATCGAAACGGCAACGACCTTGCTCAACGGAAACACTGCAGGGTTTACCGTCAATGCCGACCTCACTGAAGTTCACCCCTACGTGAATTTCGGCAGCGATGGCAACCTGACTAGCCCTGCCGTCATTCCTTTCTTTGCCACGCCAGATCGCGAACACTTTGCTTTACGAGCAACGGCAGCAGTGACAATTCCCGTCGGGACTTGGACGATTGATGGCGGTAGCGACGACGGAATCCGAATCACCATTGCAGACGCGACCTTTACCTCGTCGTACGGCATCAACGGTGGCGGCGGCGGAAACGGTACCAACAACGTTGTTTTCTCCGCACCGCGTGGCCACAACCATACGGGCGGTACGTTTACCGTCTCGGGCGCGCCGCTAGAAACGACGATATTGATAGATTTCTACGAGCGAGGCGGCGGCGATTCTGTCGAAGTTTCGCTTGCCTCGGGACAGCATGGCAGCTTTAACGCCAACAACTTCACCGTCCTCCAAAACGGGACGAATGGCTGGGGCATTGTCGCTCAAGAGGAAACGGTTGACTTCGCTCCGTTCTTTACAACAGACGTCGAGAACGATCTGCACACCGTAAATAGCTCGCTCTACCTGCGGTATCCATTCAACGTGACCAACGCTGAAAACCTCGCAACCTTGAGGCTCAACGTTCGCTATGACGACGGGTTCATCGCTTACCTCAACGGAACACCAGTCGCTTCGCGAAACGCACCTGGCTCGCCTGTGTTTAACTCCGAGTCCACGGTCGCTCGTTCGGATAACGGAGCGATCGTTTTCGAGTCGATTACTTTAGATGCCTTCACCGGCTCTTTGGTTAACGGCAATAACATCTTGGCGATTCACGCACTCAATGACGGCGCCGACAACTCGGACTTCTTATTGACCGCGGAACTTTCAGGGTCGTTTGAAGGTGCTCCGTTTACCATCAACCAGCCGACAGAAGTTAGAGTTCGCGCGTTGAACGAAGGATCGTGGTCGGCGGAAAACAATGCGTTCTTCGTTGTCGGTGGCACAACACTCGCCATTACTGAAGTCAACTACAATCCTCACGATGTGCAACCCGCTGAACTTCTTATCGATCCGTTGCTCGATAACGACGATTTTGAATTCGTCGAATTCCAGAATGTTGGAGATGCCACGATCGACCTTACCAGCGTAGTGGTGAGCAACGCGATTGGCTTTGACTTTACCGGTTCCAATGTTACTTCACTGGCACCCGGCGACTTCGTGCTGATCGTCAGAAACCAGACCGCTTTCGAAATCCGCTACGGAAATACGCTCAACTCACTGATTGCTGGTGAATACAGCGGATCGTTAAGCAACAGCGACGAAATTATCGAAGTCGCGAATCCGATTGGCGAGACGATCATTCAACTTCCCTACGACGACAGCGGCAGCTGGCCCGGTCGCGCCGATGGCAACGGTAGCACGTTGGAACTCATCGATACGTTACGCGATGTCGATGATTCGGAAAGCTGGCGCAGCAGTATCGACTATCTGGGATCGCCAGGAGCCGAAGGGACCGCCACGATCACCGAGCTGATCGTTGTGAACGAAGTGCTGTCCCACACCGACTTGCCACTGACAGATTCGATCGAGTTGTACAACACGACCACATCGCCGATCGACATTAGCGGTTGGTGGCTAAGCGACTCCAATAACATCTACGCCAAGTTTCAGGTCCCTGACAACACGACGTTAAACGGACTAAGTTATGTAACGTTCACCGAAACTGACTTTAACCCAACTCCGTTAACGCCAGGTCCCAACGATTTTGCTCTGTCGGCAAAATCGGGAGACGATGTGTATTTGCTGGCAGGCGAATTTGGCAATCCAGTTCCGACTGAGTTCCGCGACGACGTTTCCTTTGGTGCTTCGCTCAACGGCGAGTCCTTTGGTCGTTGGCCGAATGGAACGGGCGATCTTTACCCCATGTTTGAGCGAACGCTTTCACTCGAGAACACCGGGCCGCGAGTCGGACCAGTTATCATTAGTGAATTGAACTACAACCCACTCGATCCCGATGGCGTCGGTGGAATCGATCCGTCCGACTTGGAATTCGTGGAATTAGTGAATCCAACCAACAGCGCAGTCCCGATGTCCGGCTGGGAATTGGATGGCGGCGTCGACTTTACATTCCCACAGGGCACGACTTTGGGTGCCGGTGGAGTGATGGTCATCGTTTCCTTCGATCCTTTACTGTCAGCCAATTCGGCACTAGTTGATCAATTCCGGAATTACTACCAAATCTCTGATACCGTTCCGCTGATCGGCGGATTTAGCGGCAGCCTAAGTAATGGCGGTGAAACCGTTCGATTGCTCCGAGCCGATGACCCACCGTTGGACGAACCCGATGTAACACCATTGATCATCGAAGATGAAGTCGACTACGACGATGCAGCTCCCTGGGTGATAGAACCCGATGGCACTGGCCCCTCACTCAATCGAGGCGGCGTCGATCAGTGGGGCAACGATCCCGGCAGCTGGCTGTCGCTTTCTCCAACACCAGGCGCCGATGTCTTTTCGCCAATTCAAGTCCTCAGTTTTGAAGTCAACGCTGGTTTGGTCGATCCCGCAGATCGAGTTGGCCAGGGTCCACAGCCGACGAGTTGGGCCGAGCAACGAAGCTACGTTCAGAACGTTCGCTTCCAATTCAGTGGACCGATCCTGGCCGTGGAATCTGACTTCACACTCACCTCGCTGGGTATTGATGCAGACAACGATGCCGATACGGTCGTTGATCTCACGGGTAAAGTTACAATTGGAGCCGACCACGTCATCCTAACATTTGCTCCCGACGATATTCCAGACGGTGTTCTTCAAATCGGCATTGCCAATACGCTCACCAACCTGTTTGGAACGGCCATCGATGGGAATGGTGACGGACAAGCTGGCGACGCCTACTCCGTGACTGGAAATGCAGGCAACAACCTTTACGAACTTACGGCCGAGTGGAGTGGCGATGAGGGCGTGTCGGTATTCGACTTTACGACCTTCAGCTACTGGTTCGGCATCTCCGTTCCCGAAGCGCCAATTTACGCTGATACAAGCGGTGACGGCGGTATCAGTGTGTTCGACTTTAGTGCATTCAGCACGAATTTCGGTAAGGGAATTGTTTACCCTGTGGCATTCGCAGCAACGACCGCTGACCCAACTCAGTGGTCTCCAGCGAATCACGAAGAAGAGCAACTGGTTCAGCAAGAGGCAGAAGTTGCCGGAATGGATACGGAAATCGGTCGAGTTCGCATCGATAATGAACGCGATAATGAACGCGATAATGAACGCGATAATAAACGCGATAATGAACGCGATGACGAAGACGATGACGCGACGGCAGAAAGAACACCACTCGATCCGCTCCAACTAGAATTGGATTCGGTCTTGGACGCATTGGCAGACGATGTGGCCCAAATCTGGAAATAGCGTCTAGCAAGGGCGCTAGGAAGTTGAAGTTGAGCGGATGTCGGTAAACGAAATTGGCGACACCGCTGGATTGGCGACGACTTGAGGTTCCGCCACCTTTGTCGGAATCGTGTCGTAGCCGCATTCTTCCAATGTCGGGTTCAACACTTGCGCCAGACGTTCGATCAAGAGAGGCTTGAGTCGCTTCCAACGGCGCACACTTGTTGTATCGATTCCCCAACAACCACTTGCCCAGTCGTTCAGTGGAGCCGAAGCGGTATCGTACATGGCTTGTTCCGCCGACCAACCTTCCTGCGATTCCCCCAAAAACTCAAACACTTTTGTCATCACGCTGTCGGTTCGGCAAACGAGGTCGTCGTAATCGATAACGAGAACATTCTCTTTGTGCTTTGATTCGAACTTCTGCAGCTGCTGTGCATAGTCAATCCAAAGGTTTGCCATCGCAATTAAGGGCGTGGGAAATTGACAAACATACCGATGGATTTCAGGAAGAAACGTACCGCTCTCTTCATTGAAGTCCATTAGCGAGCAGGCGACGTCCGCGCCGTGCCGATGAACGGTAATAAACCGACAATCGCTTCCACACAACTGATCGATTTCTTCCAGGTTAAAGATATCTTCTGCCGTTTGTGAAACCCAATGGCTCGCATTGCGTTGCGTAGCGATGTCATCAAACACTTTAAAAACGAAGTGCCTCAGCTGGGAAAGCGTTTCGTCTGAGTTGACTCCAGCAGTTTCGAGTCGGTCCAAGAAACCGTCTGACTCTTCACCATCGACGTGCTCTCGTCGCAAAAAACGGCCGCAGGCGGAGAACAGTCCAGTATTCCCCACGCAACTGACATTTGGATGAGTGTCGAGCAATTGACGGAGTAGCGAGCTTCCGGATCGCGGCACACCAAGAATTACCGTGCCTGCATATGATTGCGTCATTTCAGTGATTCCGGGGCGATTGAGTTGGGAGCTTTTGATTTGGCCGATTGAGTGCTGTTGATTTCTACATTATCTACAGAGCGAGTTTCCGATTGACGAACTCGCCAATCCGCTCGATAGAATCCAAATTGCCTACCGTTACTTCAGCAGGGGCAATCTTGATTCCCACTTTTTGTTCGAGGTGAATAATCAGGTCCAACATTCCCATCGAATCGAGAACACCACTGCTGAAGAGTGGCGTATCAACCTGGAGGTTGCACTCGAGTTGGTGTTTGACTTGAAAGTATTCAATAAGTGCGGAGCTATCTGTCATTTTGCCAATCCTGTTTGAGGTCTGTCTTTTTCGATCGGCCTGTATATTTCGCAGCGTTTGTTGCCGCTACATTCATCACGCACCGCGGTACTTTGATCGCGTGTGTTGCGGCGAATCTAAACGTAGACCTTCCAAGGGAACGTAGGTCACACGATAGACTTTGCAAATTCAGTCTTTCTGCTCAGCGATCCGATCGTGCATTCGCCACGCCGACCGACGGCACAACTAGCAACATTCCTACAACGATTTCGGCGCGGTTGCGTTGTAGCGGAATTGATGGCAAAAAAATGAGCGGACTCCGTAAATAATTTGACATCTTGCGGATGTGACATAGCTTTCTAGTGCATGGAGTCTTTGTACTTATTGCAAAGCCTCTCATCCTCGAAAAGGCAACCCTTTCGAAAGAAGGGGACGCAAAGCTAAGGGCCGTCGCAAGACGGTTGCCAGCTACCGAATGGGTGGGTGTTTGGCGGAGATTTCCTCCGGTCGTATCCATCAGAGGGCGAGGCTTACATCGTTTCAGTAGAGTCCGACGGGCTCTCACGTTCCCACATTTTCGGCAAACCGTCGAAAAGCACGACTACTCTTGGAGGAAAAGATGAAGGTTCTCGCAAAACAAGTACAACATTTTCTGTTGTCCGAAGACGGCCCAACTGCAGTTGAGTACGCAGTAATGTTGGCATTGATTGTTGTTGTCTGCTTGGCAGCCATCAGTGCAATCGGTCAAAGCGCAAGTCAAACATTCGACTCGATCGCTAACTCGATCGGTGGCGAATAATTCCGACTTAGCGAATTACGTCCGTCTGGTATGGCAAAAAAATATCCCCTCGACGCCTCCGGCGCCGAGGGGCTTTTGCCGTAACCACAATGACTAAATCAACGAATTGCTTCGCCTGATCATTGGCTCAATTCGTCCACCTTCGCTCCCCGGCGAATTAGTAGGCAACTCGGATTTCGCCTGCTACGTCCAACCGTACGACTCATGCTGACCCCCGTTTTATCCAGCCACAGTCGCTACGCAAAAACTTAAGGAACACCAATAATGAATGAAGCGTTTTCTGCTCTTGGGACTGGATTGGTTGCTAATTGGCCTGTTTGGTTAGTAAGTATCGTGCTTGTTGTCGCCGCAGTAATTGACGGCATCGAGTTACGCGTGCCCAATTGGATCACGTTTCCACTCATCATGAGTGGCTGGGTTTACAGCTTCTCCGTTTATGGCCTCGATGGGCTTGGCTGGAGCATGATCGGAATGGTCGTTGGCCTCGGTTTGCTACTTCCTGCCTACGCTATCGGCGGCATGGGTGCTGGCGACGTCAAATTGCTCGCCGGTGTCGGTGCTTGGGTCTACGGTGTTCACACTTTCTACGCGTTCTGTGTTTCCGCGGTTGTGGGAGCATTGCTGGCAGTTGCCATGGTGCTGATCCGCAAAGCCTGGAAACGACATTACGACCAGTTCCAACTGATCTTGAGTGAGATCCTGACCATTCGCAATCCGAGCGAGTTAGCAGTGATAGCAGCTGACCGAAAAAGTTCGATGATGTTGCTTCCCTATGGGATTCCAATCGCAATTGGAACCATCGGTTACTTCGTCAGCATGGGAATGCTGGTCTAAGAGACCTCGATAACCGACGACTACAAAACAAGTTAAGTTCAAATCAGCAGAACAGATATGCTGCCTGAATCCAAAAGTAAAAACAGCGACTCTGCGCAAACTATTCTTCCTAAGAATCGGAAGATGGATCAATTGTGCCGATCATTCCGAAAAAAACGACGTGGCGCGAGTGTCGTGGAATTCGCGATCGTTGCGCCAATGTTCATATTGTTGGTATTTGGGATGATCGAATACGGACGCATGGTGATGGTCCAGCAGGTCATTACTAACGCCGCCCGCGAGGGAGCACAGCAGTTAGCACTTCCAAATGGTACGCCTAGCGAAGCGCAAACAGCAGTGACTAACTACCTCACTGGTGCCGGATTTAGTGACATTGCATCGGAAATCGAAGTCAATTCGATTCCGGCCAGCCCTGAAAGTGGGATGGACTGTACCGTTTCAATGCACTTTCCGTATGGTGAAGTAAGTTGGATTCCGTCCACATTTCTTCTGGGCGATTCGACTTTAACCGCATCGTCCACGGTGCGGCGAGAATAGCTAATTAGAGGTTTCACACCCTCAAATACCAAAGAAGGAATACATCATGAAAGCTAAGTCCGTCATCTTGATTGTTATCGCACTGGCATGCGGAAGTGTGGCAGCCGTAGGTGCAACGACAATGTTGGAAAAGAACGGCAAGGGAAACAAGTCCGATTCGGTCCAAGTTCTCGTTGCTGCTACCGACATTCGGGCGGGCACCCCTTTCAATGAAAACAACGTCAAAATTCAGAAGTGGCCGAAAGACAGAATTCCCGAAGGTGCATTGAAAACGCTCAAAGAACTCGACGGAAAATATTCCAATCAACACCTTTTCAAAGGTGAACTGCTTTTGAAAGGGAAAACCCGTAACAGTCAAGACGGAACTTCGATCAAGATACCTCACGGAATGCGAGTTATCTCGGTAAAGGTCGGAGTCGATGAAGCGGTAGCTGGCTTGCTAAAACCTGGTGATCTCGTCGACGTCATCGTGTTCCTGCAAAGAAGTCAAGAGATTCCCGAAGACACGACTCGAACGATCCTAAGAAAAGTCACGGTATTCGCAGTCAACGCCAAGACAGACCGAGCGGTTTCAGAAGACGGTGAACCGATTGCGGCCAAGACGGTTTCGTTGTTGTTAACCCCGAAGCACTCACTAGGCGTCATGCTGGCAGAAAAGAAGGGCTCCCTGCACTTGTCACTTCGACGACCAGATGACGATACCGTGGAAGACGTCGACGAGCCTCAATTCACGATGGCCGAGTTGTTAGGGCAGGACCCTGAAACTCCCAAAGCAGTTGAACAGCCAGCAGACAACACGTTCGAGGAATTCATCAGTCCACAAGTTACTCAACCGGTCGCCGTTGCCCCTATTGTCAAACCAAAAAAGCAGTGGGAAATGGTAGTACATACACCTGAAGAAGTTTCAGTCGTAAAGTGGTCAGACACTGATCGACTACCCGACCACTTGGGAAGCGTCGGCGACCAATTGTCGGCACCTTCCGAGCCAACAGGGACTCCAACATTTGACGGTAGTGGAGAATTCTCTGAAAATCAGTCCTCCGAAAGCGAGCCGTCGGTGGAAGATTTGATCGAAGGCAATGAAGACGAGTTCGCAAATTAGCAATTAACTCCTTTTGTCAGGATGACCTAAGGCATTAATCGGCGGTGGACCACACCGCCACGAAAAGACCCAGCAAGGAAGCAATCGGATGTTACAACGAAAGATCTCAGCAGTAATCTGTCTGCTCGCAGTTCTAGCCATCTGCATATCCGCACGGCAAACCATCGCACAGTTGCCCGCCCTCCCAGGTGAGCCAACGGCTTCTGGTGCAAGGGTCCATTCGGTTTCGGAAACGGCACTGCCCAATCCGGCGCCAGTCCATTTCCACGTGAAATCCGCCACTCAGCGACTAGACATGCTCGTCAACACTAGTCGCATTGTTACTTTGGATCGCAAAGTTGCCCGGCTGCTGGTCAACAACCCGGAGTTGATTCGAGCGTCACCACTCTCGCCAAACCAGATTCAGATCTCTTCACTCAAAGCGGGTGTAACGCAGCTGAACATGTGGGACGAGAACGACGAAATCTATTCGATCGATGTCATCGTAACCGGAGATGCTCGGGAACTAGACAACATCCTTCGCAATGAATTTCCACAGGCGAAATTGCGGCTTACTCCATTAAACAACGAAGTACTCATCACCGGATTTGTGCCTCACCAAGATATGGTTCGCACGGTCGAACGGATCGCCTTAAACTACTACGGCGGTGTCATCAACAGGATTGAGGTTGGCGGAAACCAACAGATCCTTTTGCACTGCAAGGTGATGGAAGTATCGAGAAACAAGATGCGGCAACTCGGCGTCGACTGGGGCCACATCAACGGTAACGATTCCGTTATTCAAACAGTTGCTGGCGTTAGCGCGGGGACGCCTTCTCCCGCTACCGTCCTTAGTTCAGGCGAGCCGACACTACAGTTTGGAATCGTCAACAACGCGTCTCAATTCTACGGATTCATCGACGCTCTCCGCGAAAACGGCGTAGCCAGAATCCTTGCTGAGCCATCCCTGATGACAGTTAGCGGCCGGCCTGCTCGCTTTACCAATGGCGGCGAGTTCCCAATTCTCGTTCCCCAAGGTCAAGGTACGGTATCTGTCGAATTTCGCGAATACGGAACTATCTTGGACTTCGTTCCAATCGTTCTAGGCAACGGCCGAATTCGATTAGAAGTTCGTCCTGTTGTCAGCTCTTTGGACGTCGCCAACGGTGTCTCCTTCCAGGGTTTGAGTATTCCCGGCCTTCGTAGCCGAACGATCGATACCGCTTGCGAGTTAAACGCTGGACAAACCATTGCAATCGGTGGCATGATCTCAACGGAAATGGAAACGACCAACGTTGGAATTCCATGGCTCTCCGACCTGCCCTGGGTTGGCGCTGCCTTTCGCCGTGTCCGAGACGAAATCGTCGAGTTGGAACAAGTCATTCTCGTGACCCCAGAGTTTGTCGCCCCAATGGACCAGCACGAATTGACACCAAACGGTCCCGGACAAAATTCAGGTCGACCAAACGACCAAGATCTTTACCATCGAGGGTATATGGAAGTACCCCTCTGTAACGGTTGTGGCAATTGCTCGCAGTGCACTCAAGCTCCTTCGGCCGGTGCACAGCCTTATCCAGTAGTGCCCGCACACAGCACGCAATTGCAACGCTTTCCAACACAAAACCCAAATCAGCCATACAATCGGACCAGCTTCCCGACAAATGCGGCTGGAAAAAGAGCGAATCCTCGGCCAACTATCATCGGACCCATCGGTTATGACGTAGTTAAATAGCGGAGAAATCTTTCCTCCCTGTGCGGGATCCCCGCGCATTTTAACTACAGACGCCTATACAGGGTTGTTGGTGAGACATGAGTAACGTCCTAAGACTCGCAATCGTTGACCCCAATGATGCAAGCCGCGATCAATTAAAGTCCATGCTCTTAAGTATGGACACGATTTGGCTAGAGGCCGAGTGCTCGCGTTACGAGTTTTTCGTTGATGTCGTAGGACAAACCAATCCCGATATCGGAATTGTGGCAATCGACAACGATGTCGAAAAGGGTTTAGCTCTGGTCGAAGATCTTCGCCAGAACTCGCCGGACTGCAATATCCTTGTACTCAGCACGTCCAGCGATGGGCAATTGATCCTACAAGCGATGCGGGCAGGTGCCAAAGAGTTTCTCACTCAACCCATTCGAGTCGAAGATCTGATTGGAGCACTCGAACGGGTCAGCAACCAGCACGGAAATGCCGTCGACGGAAAAAGTCGAGGCTCGAGTGTTATCGCTGTTGGAGGAGCGACTGGTGGAGTTGGTTCGACCAGCGTCGCCGTCAACATTGCCTGCCGTTTAGCCGCAGACGATCGCAATACAGTCGTACTCGTCGACCTCGATCTGTCGCTCGGCGACGCCGACGTGTTCCTCGATACAATTCCGGATTACACCTTGGCAGACGTCGCGCAGAACATTTCGCGACTCGACTTCTCTCTGCTCAAGCGATCACTTACAAAACACTCCTCCGGTTTGTATTTGCTGCCGCGGCCCGTTCAGCTACAAGATACTGCACTCATCAAGCCGCAAGACTTACACCGAGTCATCGGGCTGCTAAAAGCGACGTTCACACATCTCGTGATCGACATGTCAAAATCATTTTCGTCGCTCGACATGGAAGCGATGGAAGCGGCAAACCACATTTTGTTGGTCAGCCAACTCGATCTTCCCTGCCTTCGAAACGTAGTCCGACTGCTCATGTCGCTCGACGAAGTGGATGGCATGAAGGACAAAGTTCGAGTGATCGTCAACCGAGCTGGACTCGACAATGGCCAGATTAGCCTCAAGAAGGCACAAGAGACGATAGGCAAAGACATCTTCTGGAAGATTCCAAACGATTACCAAACCATGGTAGAAGTTCGGAACAATGGTATCCCGCTCATCGAACAGGCTCCCAAAGCTTCGATTACCCAAGCAGTCAATGGACTTGCCGATAAGCTGAGTGGCAATCACGACGACGAAGATATTAGAGACGGCGGTACTCCTGCCCAAGCAAAGTCCTCTGGTGGACTGAGTCGATTGTTTGGATCGATCTGGGGCGGCAAAGGCAATTCTTAACACCTAGCTCAACGACCGACGAAAAACAAAGGCCCGCTTCTAGGCGGGCCTTTTTCATGGGTGCGGCTCGACCCAATTCTTCCAATCGTAGCGGCACAAATGCCGCTCGACGCCGTTAATCGCAAGCTATGTTTCACTATTGAATTGTGTATTAATCCCCCAGGAGGCTATGTAATGGCCGTTCGAAGTGGTAACACCCCACAACGCTCCACAGATTCAAATAAGAAGCAGGAATACGATACCCTCAAGCGTCGTATCCACAATAAACTCGTCGACAAATTGGATCTTAGTCGAGTAGGCGAACTCGAGGGAGACGTGCTCCGCAATGAGATTCGATTAGTCATCGAGCACCTCTGCGATCACGAACAGACGTACCTCAACCGCAACGAACGCGATCGATTGGTCGAAGAAGTTCTCGACGAAGCGTTTGGATTCGGCCCCCTGGAGATTCTGTTGAAGGACTCATCGATCAGCGATATTCTGATCAACGGCCCGCACAACATATACGTGGAACGCCGAGGCCGTATGGAAAAGACGGCTGTCGAGTTTCGAGACAACGCACACCTCGTCCAAATCATCGATCGAATCGTCTCGAAGATCGGCCGACGGATCGACGAAACATGTCCCATGTGTGACGCTCGTCTCCCCGATGGCTCTCGTGTAAACGCGATCATTCCACCATTGGCGTTGGACGGAGCGTGCGTGTCCATTCGTCGTTTTGGCTCCAATCCGCTAAAATTGGAAGACCTACTCAACTACAAGGCCTTCACACCTGAAATGTTGATGCTGCTCGAAGGAGCCATGAAGGCTCGCTTGAATATCATC
>Ga0115002_10004806_pt1 | contig 16172 bp, 10 predicted proteins | sample ArcticOcean_MG_C_8_FD_89576 | JGI IMG/M metagenome (GOLD analysis project Ga0115002, IMG submission 89576) | Marine microbial communities from western Arctic Ocean - ArcticOcean_MG_CB11_86 | ecosystem: Environmental > Aquatic > Marine > Oceanic | place: Arctic Ocean: Canada Basin | collected... | reverse complement strand
GCGCCATCACTCTGAACACGATATGTGTAGCTTCTAAGCTCTTGCCGCCACTGCCATCGGTTTCCTGCAATCGCCAGTGCCGAACGAGACGGCAGTCAAGAGAAAAGCCATCTCGTTCCAGAACGACAGCACTCCCGCTTCTACGTGGCTTCTCGGATTGTTGGGTCTCTACAAATCCCAACTTACGATAAAATTCAATTGTCCTAATCAAATCGTGACACATTATTCGAGCATTGCTCTCCCTAAGTGTTCTTATAATCCGTGTTCTTTCACTCAGCCAAGGAGGGGTAACAGGGCTACGTTCCCACGCATCATTGGCAAAGGAACGCCCCCCCCCGGCTACAATTGACCTAATCTCAGTGTCTATCGCTCTTTGGATATCATCAGCCAAGCGATAAGAAGCAATTTCCAAATTACGATTTCTATTAAGGGCTTCTAGAAAATTAATCGATACACGATTTTTTCGAATCGCAGCAATATCCGTAGTTTCCTCCGGCTCCACCTCGCTCGGACGGCTTCGCGTAATCCAGAAATACCTGCTACGAACATCATCAGATTCTTCAACCTGGTCCAGATACAATGCCTTACCTATTTTCGTAACCTGGACCCCCTCTAATTGGTCTAGGTTCTTCTTCGGAAGATTCACATTCATCAACCAAGGGCCTTGGCCCAAAACTGGGCTGCTGCCCACATATTCCAACATGCGGCCATGTTCTTGATCAACAAAATGCTGAACTATTGCACGAAGCACGAAGGCAGACGGCTCATAGGGAACATCTATCAGCGCAGCCACAGATATAGCAATAGCATTAATATCTCGGGAATATGCTTGCTGCGCAGCTCCTACTGTACCTGAAATCAGCATATCCCTTCCTAGATTCGCTCCTTGATTAATGCCAGAAACAACTAGGTCAACTTTATCTGTAACCAAACTCTCAAGACCAACAATAACTGCATCAGACGGGGTCCCCTCCACTGCATATGTCTTTACTCCAGACACATAAGGAGTAACTTCCCTCACTCTTATAGGGTGGTGCAGTGTCACTGCAGTCCCAACGCCACTTTGTTCGCGATCCGGCGCACATACCACCACATCAACATCCTCTATAGTAGTGAGCGCTCGTACTACATGCCAAATTCCTGGGGCATGTACCCCATCATCATTTGTAACGAGAATTCGCATATACCTGCTCTAGTTTATGAATGAGAATCATATTTTGCTCTCACTCATTATACCTTAGCCAAGACCGGATTTTCAGGTCTATATTCAGCATCTCATAAGCAGTGCGGCCTTTGGTATAATAAGAATAGGTTCTCTTCAAGGGGTGTGCCTTGTGCGACTACAAAATTTATATCTGCGCAATTTCCGAAATTATTCCTCTTTGGAGTTAGCGCTCAATAGTGGCCTAACCATTTTTACTGGCAACAACGGACAAGGTAAGACAAACCTACTAGAGGCCATTCATCTCCTGGCTACTACCAGAACCCGACGCAGCATTCAGGATAAAGACCTCATCAATTGGGCTGCGTCTCTTGAAAATCTCCCTGCACAAATTCAGGCATCAGTAAACACCGACCAGGAAACCAAATTAGTTGCAGTAGATTTGCTACAACAAACTATAGGGCCAGAGACCGCTTCAACATACCAGCAGTCGAATCGGGTACAAAAACGATTCACCGTACACGGAATCAAAAAACCCGCTTCACAGTACTTGGGGTCACTGTATGTTGTCATGTTCGATGCTGAAGATTTGAATCTTATATCAGGGGCACCTACTGCACGGCGCCGTTTCTTGGATATTCTTCTATGCCAAACAACCCCCAAGTACCTAAAAGCCCTTTTATCCTATACAAAGATCCTATCCCAGAGAAACCAACTGCTTAAACGCATTGGCGAAGGCTTGGCAAAACAAGCGGAGCTCGCTTTCTGGGATCACCAATTAGCTATATCTGGGGCAATAATCCTACAAGCAAGACGTGATACAACCATTAAACTTTCAGAGTTCCTCGCAACTTTTTACGATGACTTGGCCAATGATGACTCAGGCATCACACTTCGGTATTCAACAAAAATCCAGCTAGAAAGTTACTCAAATGAATCACTTGAGGCTCATTTCAAGGAGTTGCTATTGACTGAATTACCTCGGCAGATTGCTCTGGGCGCCACACATATAGGACCCCATCGCGATGATCTGCTCATCTACCATCGAGAACAGCCTATGGGCCCTCACAGTTCCCGTGGAGAACAGCGAACAGCTGCAATCGCACTTAGATTATCCGAGGCAAGAATGATTGAGCAGATCACTCGAAACCGCCCCATTATCCTCCTAGATGACGTCTTTTCAGAACTCGATAAGGATAGACGTACCCGTCTCATGAAAGCACTAACCTCTTATGATCAAGTTCTGGTAACCACCAACGAGTACTTGCCTAGAGAGCGTGAATCCACATCCATTCTGAGAATTCATGCAGGGCAGATCACAACACCGTAACTTTCAAATTCCGACACTCCATTCGCTGCCATCAGCAATCTTCAAAAAATCATCGACGATTGCTGCATTGCCAGCGACGATGCTCTGGCTTTCAGGCCTGCCTTGGGTACCATTTCGATCTTTCACGGTTCCCCCCGCCTCCCTCACCAATAGAATGCCCGCCGCCGTATCCCAAGGGGAAACCATATGATGAAAGTACAGATCCAATCGCCCAGATGCTACGTAAGCAAGGGCAAGAGCAGCAGACCCCAAGATACGAATGCTTTGGGTTCCGGGCCAAAGAGCTACCATCAGCTTAAGCGCATTATGCGCTCGCTCATCGCTGTATCCCATATCGGATGATATAACGCCTTCTTGAACCGTAGGAGCAGACCCAATTCGAATATCGCGGCCATTCAGCGTTGCCCCTCGACCAAGCTCCGCAAGAAACAATTCATTCCGAAACGGGTCAAGCGTTGCGCCCAAAACAACCTGATCCTTATGCATCAATGCCAGGGTCAGGGAACAAATAGGCATTCCTGACACAAAGTTTCTAGTTCCATCAATTGGGTCCAGTATCCATGTATATTCAGCAGATCCTACTGTTTCGCCTTTTTCTTCCGATAGGATATTAAACGTCGGGTATTCATGCTGTAAAAGCTCGATCGATTGTCTTTCAATCAAATAGTCGATCTCAGTAACAACGTTGCCTCGCCCTTTAGATTCAGTCTCCATAGGGGAATTAATCGTTTCAAAAAACACAGCGACAGCGTTTTGGGTCAAGTCTCTCGCAACATCTACGGCTTGACGCCCTGTAATCGATAGGGGTAAGGCAGTGGTTTTCAACTCAGTTTCACCTAACTATCCGAATTCCGTTTAAGCCAAGCGCTGCTAAGTCCCATTTTTTCCTGGACCTCCTGCAGGGTAGCTTTAGCTATATCTGATGCTCGCCTTGCTCCATCCAAAAGCACATCCTCGACATAGCCTGCATCCCGTTGTAAATCGCGCCGTCTCTCCCGCAATCCTGTAAGTTTTGCGTTAACCCCATCAGCCAAAATACCCTTGCACTCAACACATCCTCGGGTTCCCTGGGTGCATTGCTGATAAATTTCTTCAGTTTGATCCTGCGTGAAATACTTATGAAGCGCATACACATTGCATACCCATGGCCGCCCAGGATCATTCTTCCGTAATCTTTCAGGGTCAGTAAATGCAGTAAGTATCTTCTTTTTCGTCTCTTCTGGCGAAGCTGCTAATTCAACATGGTTCCCAAGTGTTTTGCTCATTTTAGCTTGCCCGTCCAATCCTACAACCAAGGGAACCTCTGTCAATTTTGCCTGCGGTTCAGGAAAGGTCTGACCATAGCGAAAATTGAATCGTCGGACAATCTCACGCGCCAACTCAATATGTGGCACTTGATCTTCACCGACCGGTACAGTATCTGCTTTATACAGAATTATGTCAGCGGTCATCAACACTGGATATCCCACTAACCCATAGCCCACGCTTTCCTCTGTGGCCTCCATCTGCCTCACTTTATCCTTGAAAGTTGGTACTCTTAGAAGCCAGCCTAGCGGTGTCATCATGCTGAGAAGGGTATGTAATATCATCACCTCTGGAACAGAAGACTGAACGAAAACCATGCTTTTTTTCGGGTCAATCCCAGCTGCAAGCCAATCGAGAACCATCTCGAATATATTCTCATGGAGGGTCTCAGGGGATCCTCCGTCATCAGTCGTTAGTGCATGGACATCCACCGCAGCGTAGATACACTCATAATTATCCTGGAGCTCCACCATGTTGGTTAACGCCCCTAGCCAATTCCCAACATGAAGGTTGCCCGAAGGCCGCATCCCCGAAAACACCCTTGATTTAGCCATGTGTAAAAATGTTCTTCCTTCAGAAATAGCCAGAAAGCACAGCATGCTCAGTTACAGCATCATAGCATCTCAACTGCATTTACTGGTCCGTGTACGCACACTTTTTGCTACAGCGCACACCCGTTCAGATCCCTTGCGCACATAAGGATACAGGAAAAACATCTAGACGGGTTCCAGCATTTATGCGATTTTGTAACCAGTGAGATTGAAAATGATTACTATTAATGAAAATGCCTTGCCTCGTTCCCTGTCAAAATGGGTGTCAAGAAGTGGTACCCTACGCGCTTCCATTATGGGTATTAACGACGGGCTTGTTTCTAACTTTTGTCTAGTCATGGGGCTAGCCGGTGGAACCAGCAACAACCACGAGATAGTGCTAATTGCTGGGATTATCGGTCTTTTAGCAGGAGCTTTATCAATGGCTACGGGGGAATACGTCTCGGTAAAGGCTCAGCGTGACGTATTTGAAAAACAAATACTCCTTGAAAAACAACACCTTGCACAAAATCCCGAAGGTGAACAAGCAAAACTCATGAAATCCTATCAAGCTCGGGGACTATCAAAGGAGCACGCTTTAGCTGCTTCAGAAATACTCTTATCCAACGACCGCCTCGCCTTGGAGACAATGCTTAGAGAGGAACAGGGGCTTTCCGAAGATCAATTCGGCTCTCCATTGGGTGCTGCATTAGGGTCCCTCTTCGCCTTCATGATAGGGGCCTTTATACCAATTCTGCCTTACATTACCAATACTTACACAGACCCCTTCAGGTTGAGCATCTTATTAAGTGCCATTTTACTAGTATTTGTAGGCGGAACCTTGTCTGCTTTCTCCGGTAAAACAATATACCTAGGGGCTTTGCGCATGTTACTCGCAGGCTCTGTTGCCGCATTTGCGACCTACACCGCCGGATCGCTTATTAACCAATTTATATAAATATAGCAAATTACATGTGCTCCGGGGCGCTTATCCCCATCAGTAAAAGGTATTTCTTCAATACTATCTGAGCAGCACGACAGAGCTCTATACGCGCGTAACTCAGCTCATCATCTCCCTCTAATATCACCTTACACTGACCGTAGAACCAATGGACCTGAGCGGCAAGCTGGGAAGCAGACTGCGTGAGGTGATGCGGCTCAAGCGTTTCACTCACCTTCATAAGGATATCTGGCAAAAGTATCAATTCCTTGATAAGGCTCTGCTCTGCTTCGTGCGTCAATCTCTCCAGATTCAAGGGCACCTTCACATAATGGGTATCATCAACAGAAGTCAAGATGCTGCATATACGTGCATGTGCGTATTGAATATAGTACACAGGATTCTCGGAAGATTGTGTGGTTGCCAAATCTAAATCAAAATCCAAATGGCTATCAAGCGACCTCGACAGAAAGAAATAGCGGCAGGCATCTGATCCAATGGTATCCACTAGCTGCCGCATAGTTACCAGATCACCAGCTCGCTTTGACATTCTGCTGCTCTTCAGTGTCACCATCTGGGTTATGAGAACCTTAAGTCTTGAAGCGTCAATACCCAAAGCAGTCATTGCAGCTTTCAGCCTTGATATATGGCCTTGATGATCTGCCCCCCATATATTGATAACTCTGTCAAATTTCCTATTGGCAAACTTGTCAAAGTGATAGGCAATATCAGTTGCGAAATATGTTGGCGCACCAGAACTCCTAACCACTACGTTGTCTTTCTCTTCACCTAGCAAAACAGAAGCAAACCAAAGAGCTCCCTCTTCTTCTTTGAGGTACCCTTTTTCGGAAAGCATTGCTACCATCGCATCGTATTTACCGTCACTAAATAAAGATTTTTCGCTAAACCAGACATCGAAGCGGACCTTGAACGCAGCTAGGTCATCACGTATCAATCCGATGACTTGGCTTGTTGCCTGAGTTTCAATACTCTGTAAATGTTCGTCATTTCTCTCTTGAAGATCAGTTCCCATCTCCTCGTGGATGGCATTCCCTATAGTATTAACATATTCCCCTCTATATCCCCCCTCAGGAGCGCTTGCTGTTTCGTCACCACACGCACGTAAATACGCTGCATACACTGATTCGGCAAAAAGTCGAATTTGGTTGCCTGCGTCATTTAAATAGTACTCTTGAGTCACTTCAAACCCCGCCGCCTTCAGCGCTAAAGCTAACGCGCTGCCCACAACCGCACCCCGCGCATGCCCCACATGCAAAGGCCCCGTGGGGTTCACGCTGACATATTCAAGTTGAACGTTAGTCCCACGCCCATAACTACTTTCCCCAAAATTCTCTCCCTGCGACAGGATTGTTTGCAGCTGGCCAATAAGCCAGCCAGGGCTCACAGTGAAGTTAATAAAACCAGGCGGCGCAACCCACATGCTCTCTACAAACGGATAATTATCAACATACGATAAAATGACATTCGCGAGTTGTTCCGGGTTCATCTCAGCCATTTTTGCCATTTTGAGTGCGATATTAACTGAAAAATCGCCATTCCGAGAATCAGCTGGCCTATCAGCTACAATTTCAGGCCACAGAAGGCCCTCAGGTAGCTGCCCGGACTCCTCAGCTCGCCGAATAGCAATACTAATACCTTCTGAAATGTTGTCTCTAATAGTCATCCCTGTTCCTTATATTGCGGCGGCCAAAATAGCACACATTTATGGATCCAAAAGGTCTAATTGCAACGATTGGATCAACGAAGAGTTTTCTGGCTGATTCAGGTTTGGATCAGCATCCAAAAGCTCCTTGACTGCATCCCTACATCGAAGCACTGTATCAATATCATTGAAATCCGCTAACTTGAATTCCATTATCCCGCTTTGCACAGTTCCTAACAAATCGCCTTCACCCCGAATTCGCAAATCCTCCTCGGCTAATGCAAATCCATCTTTTACAGCTTCTACGATTTCCAGTCGCTCTTGCCCTGCACTAGAGGGGTTATCAGACAGCAAAATGCAATACCCCTGATGCTCCCCTCGGCCGACACGCCCCCTGAACTGATGCAATTGTGCCATACCGAACCTATCAGCGCCATCAATAATCACAACTGTAGCATTAGGAACATCTACTCCAACCTCTACTACGGAGGTAGTAAGTAAAATATCAATCCTCCCAGCACGGAATTCTTCCATTGCGTCTAATTTTTCTCTCGGCTTCATTCTGCCATGGAGTAATCCCAGCTTTAGGTCAGGGTAAACCCCCTTACCAAGGCGCTCATATTCTTCTACAGCGGATCGCGCCTGAATAACATCGGACCCTTCAACCAGAGGGCAAATTATGAAACCCTGTCTCCCTACTAAAACCTGCTTCCGCAAGAATCCGTAGGCTAGTTCCCTTTGGCCTGGCCGTGCCCAACTTGTCTTGATAGGCTTTCGGTCACCCGGTAGTTCTGTGAGCGTTGATATATCCAAATCACCATAGTGTGCTAGCCGCAGCGTGCGGGGAATTGGGGTAGCAGACATTACCAGCAGATGAGGACGTGCTTCTACCGTCATCTCCCTGACGTGTTGCCGCTGCAATACACCAAAGCGATGCTGCTCATCGACAATTGCAAGAGCCAACGACGGGATATGGACGCCTTCCTGAATCAGCGCGTGGGTTCCGACCACTATGTCAATCTCCCCCTCTGCTAGCTGTTCAAGTATTATCTTTTTCTGTTTAAATGGAACGCCACCCGTTAAAAGTGCTATCCGCATCTTGCGAGGAAACCACTCAGCCTCAATTTCAGATAAATACCTGTTCACTTCCACTTTTTCGCCAAACTCTCCACGCAGGAGCCGGGCTATCGTTTGGAAATGTTGTTCCGCGAGGATTTCGGTCGGGGCCATCATCAAAGATGTTTTACCGATAGCAGTGACGGCTAACATCGCTGCCACGGCTACCACCGTTTTACCACTACCAACTTCTCCATGGAGCAACCGTGACATCGGCACATCCGTGGCAATATCCCCAAGTATCTCTTCGATTCCTTCTTTTTGAGAACCAGTAAGGCCAAAGGGTAGCGCTTCCACAAATTGTCTTAGCATGTTGCTTGGTAACACCGCTGGAGAACTTTTCTCCTGATTACGCCAAGCTCGCCTTCTCAATTGCATTCGTAATTGGAATATGGTCATTTCTTCGTGCTGCAACCGCCGGCGTGCCTGCTCCAAATCATGGGCAGACGCAGGAAGATGAATGTTTTTGATGGCACGTTGGATTGAAACCAATCCGAGTTTATCACGTAGTGCGAGCGGAAGCGTTTCTAGAAGGGCCCTTTCCGCGATACCCAAACCATCTCGAACCGCAGAGCGAATTGCAGCCTGCGTAAGCCCTGCAGTCGCTCCATAGATTGCCACTGCAGAGTTTCCGGGGTGACTCGAAAAATCCAAAGGAACAACATCAATCTCGGGGGACTCTAACACCAACCCATTCCTATATACACTCACCTTGCCTCGCAACATAACTCTCGACTGCCGCCTGAGAGTTTTCGCTAAATAGGACTGATTGAACCAGAGCACCCGAATCGTCCCGCTAGAGTCATAAGCCATAGCTTCAGTAGATTTCTTCATCTTCCCTGATACCGTGACAGTTATATCGCGTAATTGGACAACAATGGCATTTTCTTCATCGCTAGGGCGGAGCTGGCCCACTGGGCAAATTTCCGCATATTTCCGTGGAAAGTGATAAAGCAATTCCTTGACCGTATAGATTTCTAACTTTTCGAAACCGCTCACTCGCCGAGAGGTAACCGAGGAAAGCTTGGATATCGATACCGCTAAATCATCAATAGTGCTTCTTTCTCCCTCAGTAGTCTCCTCAAGCGCCGCACGTGTAGCCTGCTTGTTTTTAGTCTCAATCGCATCCTTTACGGATCGCAACCACCTATCTATCCACCTCTCTCTATCTTCATGAAGAAGAAGGGCATACTGAAAATCCGTTTCATTCAGCTCCTTGTCAATTGCCCTAAGTTCGTCAGCGTAATTGGCAATCAGCTGATCAAGGCCACCAAGAACTGCGGTATTGACATAGCCTTTCGTCTGTTCTAACTCAAACGCGCGAAGTACCACGCCCCAAGCTTGAATTAGCTTTTTGTTGTCGATCGCCAAGCTTACACCCCGTCTATTCAAGGCTTTACCAAGGACTATCACTCAACCCGTACTTCACTCAATCCCAATTAAATATGCGTACCGTGGTTGGCCTCCATACACCATCTCTATTGTGGTACCTAAAAACTCAGTCTCAAGAGAGTCTCGCAGTTGCGCCGCATCTTCCATCGACACATCAGAACCTCGATATATCGTCACAAGATCACCTGGCTGAACATTAGCACGGTCCAATATAACCTCCAAACTGCGAAGTTCTCCCTCTCCCGCTATTACGATTGTTTCGTCTAGCATCCCTAGGACATCTCCAATCTTGCACTCCACTCCATCAATCACAATATCACGCACGGAGCGAGCCACTCCTCCCGCTTTCACACTAACAGCCGCGTCGCTCATAACCTTAACATTCGTATCCACTCCTGCTTCTGAGTCATAGCTTAAAACTGCTGAAACCCCCGCAGGAATAGTGGTAGTTTCCACTATTCTGACAGCCCTACCCAGTTGAGATTGTGCTTGTTTCGCCGTCAATATCACATTAGGATTGTTGGGCAATATCACTGTGCTCTCGGCCCCTAGGTGCTCAATCGCGTCAATAATTTCTTTCGTACTAGGATTCATGGTGTCTCCACAAACCACCACCGCAGCGCCCAGGCTCTCAAACAACTCAACGATCCCGGATCCCCAGCCTATAGCAACAACCCCTACCAGCAAATTGCCTTGAGTACCCTCCTCAGTTTGAGTCTTCGCATATTGTTGATCCATATCATCAATCGTGATTTTACTCAATCGACCAACACTGACACCTATGCTCAGCATTTTCCCTGGATCGTCTGTATGAACGTGAATTCTCGCCATAGACGAGTCACCAACGACTATAGCAGAATCTCCGTTTGCTTCTATTTCCATCCGAAGCTGAACCTTATCAATATTCTGTCCCACAATTACGAACTCTGTGCAATACCCATACCTCCCACCACTACCGGAGTCAATATGCCACTGAAGCGGAGAAACCCCATGCACCTCTGGTATTGGAAGAGCTGCAATGCTTACCTTGTCGTCAAGGTCTTCGGCTGAAAAATACTCGCGCACCGCGTCCAAAATAACCACCATACCCTGTCCGCCCGCATCCACTACACCGGCTTCACGAAGCGTAGCAAGCATATCCGGTGTTGCCTGTAATGTAGCATTCGCAGCCGCAACACATTCTTCTAAGATAGCCAACACGCCGTACCCTCCGGATTGATAGGTCTCCCGCGCCCGATCAGAAATTCCACGCATTACCGTAAGCATTGTGCCTTCCACCGGCTCGCTTACCGCTGAATATGCCATATCTGTCCCACAGGAAAAAGCTGCGCACAATGCCTCTGGGTCTACTTCCATTGAATTTTTCACTGACCTTTGTATGCTGTCAGCATACCCGCCAGCTAATCCTTGAAGATATTGAGAAAGCAAGACCCCGCTATTTCCCCTGGCTCCAATCAGGGCTCCGCTGGCTATCAGGGAAAGAACCTCCACAACAGTAGGCTCCTCTGGTTTGTTATACTGCCCACCTAAATGCTCTGTAGCCGCCTGCATAGTTAGAAACATGTTTGTTCCTGTATCACCATCAGGTACTGGGAAAACGTTCAAAGAGTTTATTGCGTCGATGTTGTTTCGCAAAGCAAGACAGGCAAATGTAAACGCATTAGCTACGGTTATTCCTTGACCCATTTCCACCTCGCTGATTACTACATACCATCGGGAGCACCTTCCTACCTAGCAATTCTAGCCGTGGCTACCTTGATACTTTGGCACGTGTGTGGTAGAGTTCCCCAAGTCATCAAGACCAAAGCAAGCAACTGCCAGTAGATTATACACTGAGTCAGGGGCATTACATAAAGAGGCTGTCATGGCAAAATGTACCGTATGCGCTAAAAAGCCCCAAGCTGGCAACAATGTGAGTCATTCAAAGAGAAGAACTCGGAGAACTTGGATGCCAAACATCCGGACTACTCACGTGCTTATTAATGGAGTAAGGCAACGAGTTAGATTATGCACTCGTTGCCTTAGAACTCAATATAGAGCTGTAGCCGCTTGAACTTCTAGCTTACTTCCCCGTGAAGGGCTCTAGGAGAACCCTCGTAGAGCCGTCCGCATCCACTCTTTTGGTTATCAGCTTGTGCCCTTCTCCCTCTGCCCAGACGATTACATCATATATATTCAGGGCGTCCGCAAGGATGGCTTCTATGAAAGATTTGCTGTCAGCAGCTGTCTGCCGAGATATCGCTGCGATTACGCCTGCACACGTCTTGCCCCTGCCGTCTATCACAACCCAGCCATCTGAAATTGTAGTTGCCACTAAGTCTGGACTGTCGCCATAGACATCAATTTCACCTGATTGCCGCGCTTCCACCGCTTTCCGAAATTCATCCACTGCATCGTGATGAACCCCATTGTCCCGATCACCTCTTGAGCAAACAGCACCACGAACCCCTACAATGTCAGGGTTTACTCGAGCCAGTTCATCCAAATCAGACATTTTTAGATGCCCCGAGAGCGCCGTGCTCATGCCATCAGACTTTCCCTCTAGAACCATTGCTCGAAGTTCGGATTCCGGTAGAAAATCAAATAAGTTGCGTCCATCCTTTGTAAGTGTATCAATGAGCCATCCGTCACATTGCCCATCACGTGCCAGTTTGGGCATCAGATGGGGGTCCAACCCACCTTCATAAAGGACATTGTCAGCGAACAGCGACCCTATCAGCTTAGTATTTGTTCCTGCGAGTGCCTCTTTTGATGCCTGAAGCACTTCCACTGATTTGTCATAATCAGCCTGCATGAATCCCACCTTCACAGACGTTGCGTTCATCCTACCCGCCGCCCACGCTGCCATCGCCACTGTACCGGCTTGATTCGGCACTACCCCTAGTGTTAAGGAGGCATGGATTTCCTCAGGCACTGCATCCCGTACTGCAGCAAATATGCCCGGCTTTGCCGATCCAACCAAGGCTTCCTGAAGGTTCTTCACGTCAATTATGTCCGCGCGTCCCTTCATAGCCTCTTTCGCTTCTTTAAGGTTTTGAACGCTAACCATCAACATCATAATTATTCACTCACCCTTTCACTGATCGGATGGCCAATGGCAATCAAATCGCTTTCAAGTTCCCGTTTTTCATCTTCGGTGAATGGCCCAAGCGGAGGCCTTGGATTGCCTGCTGCCATCCCCATCAATTCAGACCAATACTTACATAACGTCACCGGCAATACACCACCAAATTTTTGTACAGTTCTAGGCCACCATTTATCCGAAACTTCTTTCACCGACTTAATGTGCCGCTCATAAAAGCTAGCATCAATTATGCCTTTGCTAGCATTTTCGACAAATTGAACGTAATAATTTTTCTCAGGAGTGTCAAACCGCCAGTCAGAAGTATTGGCAAACATTACACGCTACTGGAATCCCAACTCTTCTTGCTTGAAGTAAATCCACTCATCAGGCGTGCTGATAATTTTCTTCTTGCCTAGTAGGATATGCGTATCAATAGAAAGCTGTTGGTTAAAACTTGCCTCCTTCACTCCCACGACATTGGAAGGCGCACACACTTCTTTCAGTCCATCCGGACTCATTACAATTCCAAACTGCGGAGAGTTGTAAAACATTACTGCAAGATTTGTGTGGTCTGCTAATATTTTCGTGAACTCGACCACTTGCTGTTCCGTCTTAGTAGCGAAATATGGTGCTGCCAGTATGAGAATATCTATTCCCACCTCTTCGGCATATTTAGCCAACTTGATCATGTCTTTATAGGAAGTATGTGTCACATGTGCTGCAGTAAGCCATTCCCCGTTCGCCTCGTCAGCAACAAGTTCCATCACCTTCATTCTTTCCTCAATCTCAAGACTCCAAAACTCTCCCATACCCCAAGTGCAGCCTCCTCCTTGAGTACCAAGTGAACGAACGTGCTTGATATTCCCCCTTAGCCCTTGCTCATCAAGGTTATCCTCAGAATCGAACGGAGTCATCAGCGTCGTCCATTGCCCTTTTAGATTTTCCCACGCCCATTCCTGAGCCTCTTCACGTTTATATTTTGCCATGCTGCCCTCCGTCATTTTCCCGGAGACATATCTCCGGTCTTCATTCTTCACAGACACGCCTAAATCAGTCTAGAGCCTGCATTTCCCTCCGTCAACCATCGGTTCAATGATTCACCAATGCTGTAATTTGTAGGCTCAGTCATTCCATAGTGGACACATAACAACTCCTGCAGGTAATTTCGGGTGGAAATAAGTGGACTTCCTGGGCAATCGCCCTTCAGAAACCACTGCTTTCTCGAATACCTCTACCCCTAAAGACCCCATGATGAACCCTAAGGAACAATCTCCGGCAGTGACACGCGTAACAGCACTCGCCACGTCATGGTCGTAATCAACTATCTGTGCCAAGGATTGATGGTTATCTCCCACAGCATCGCCTATACAGTCTTCGACTAATCTAATCGGTAATCTCGCCCCTCCACCCTTCGTCTCAGTTGTCATCTTTCGCACCCTTAGTAATACCGTGTCGCCCGACTCGTGTAGCAAGGCAACATCCCAATTCGCGCTTTCTGGGGAAGCTAACAGTAACTCCATCCCTTGCGAACACAACTCCGAATCTTGAGGCAATTTTATGTTCTTGTATTCTTCAAACTCCTCCTGAACGCGGGCGATGATCCTGCCCTTAGTGTCTTCATCTATTCCCGTTATAACCCTATGATACCCATAGATATCCAGCCCAGGATCATCAAGTGCGATCAATCCCATCATGACGTATTGGGCTCCTAATTCGTCTGATATTTGAGAATATTCTAATGCAGTTTCATAACGGTGATGCCCATCAGCTATGATTACCGGAGTCTCTTGAAACGCAGTAGTGATAGCTGCAACATCTCCAAGATCATTGATTTCCGCAAGAGTAAACGCGCCTTCATCCGGTATTGTGCCCGAAGCAAGCGTGTTTTCAGTCACTCGCAGACTCTCTAATATTATGCTTATCGCTTTGCCTGAATCTCGATAAACTGCCATTATCGGACTAAAGTGAGTTTCGCACTGGGTAAGCAAGTCCAACCTGTCTTTTTTCGCCTTCGGAACTGTGTGCTCATGTGGCAACACGCTACCCTCGGAAAAGTCGACCAACCGAACCCTTGCTATTAATACCTTGCGCTTTCGGTTAGCCCCATGTACGTCAGTATAATTTTGGACCAGAAGGAAAAAGCTAGCATGGCTAGTTGACTTCAAAACTCCTTGAGCAATCCACGATTGGAGTTCCCGCGCAGCCCCCTCATATTTGTCTACACTAGGGCTCGTTTCCCGTGAATACTCCAGGCGCACAATATTGAAAGCATGCCTGTCATACAAATCTTCTCTCATTTCATCACTGATCACATCGTATGGCGGGGATATCGTCAATGATATATCGGGGACTATGCCTGAGTCGTACATCAGTGCCTGGAATGGCAAAACTTCTACCATAGAATCAGTCCTCTTTAAAGAATTTACGCATCAATTATACTCGTCGCTGGAGGTAATATGCTAGCCCACTCTTCATAGCGCAGAGAAGGCTATTAACGCTATAATTGATCTAAGGACGCGAGTCGAGCCCCTTACACAGAGAACTCTAAAATATTACAAACGCCACGCGGCTATGGATTGTGACATGCTCGAAAATAGAGCTGATCTCTTCATCAAGATTCAGGGATTGAGATCATCGCTGAATCACCATAACTACCAATACTACGTACTAGATGACCCAGAAGTTTCCGACGCGGAATACGACAGGCTTTTTCGAAAACTCGCCTCCCTTGAATCCATGCACCCTGAGTACACATCCGCCTCTTCTCCAACCAGAAGGGTAGGGGCCCCAGTTTCTTCAAATGCTCTTCCCCTTCGGCACAGAGTCCCTTTGTTGAGTTTGGGCAATGCTTTTGACCACGCCGGCTTGCTAGAGTGGTTCGATAGAGTGTCCACGGAAATCGACCCATCTGGCTTCCAAATGGTTTGCGAACTCAAGATTGACGGCCTTGCCGTATCCCTTACATATGAAAATCGAACCCTAACAAGAGCGGCAACACGTGGTGACGGCTACGAAGGCGAAGATGTCACGCATACTGTGCGCACCATCCGCAACATCCCGATAACCTTACCCCCCAGCGCTCCAGACTACCTAGATGTGCGCGGAGAAGTATTCATACCCTGCTCATCCCTAGATACCCTCAATGAAATTCGTCGTGCATCTGGCCTAGCGGAATTTAACAACACGCGCAATACCGCTGCTGGCACCCTGCGGCAACTTGACCCCCAACAAGCCTCTGACAGAAACTTAAGAATGATGATATACGCCCTGGGATCAATGGATGCCCAGATGCCGCCAACTCACTGGGAACAACTTCAAGAATTATCAAACTTCGGCTTCCCCACGAATCCTCACAATGCTCGATTTTCTTCGCTTGCGGAGGTTCAAGAGTACTGCGCCCTATGGGCAACTAGCAAAGGTTCGCTCGACTATGATGTTGATGGGGTAGTCATAAAAATTGACGAACACATTCACCAAATAGAACTCGGCGCTTCAAGTAGGGAGCCTCGCTGGGCAATCGCTTACAAATTTCCCGCGGAACAGGTTACAACCCGATTGATTAATATTGGGATCAATGTCAGCCGAACAGGGTCACTCAACCCCTTCGCAATTCTCGAGCCCGTGCGTGTATCAGGAGCAACAATTGCCTTCGCGTCCCTGCACAACGAAG
>Ga0115002_10004805_pt1 | contig 16177 bp, 17 predicted proteins | sample ArcticOcean_MG_C_8_FD_89576 | JGI IMG/M metagenome (GOLD analysis project Ga0115002, IMG submission 89576) | Marine microbial communities from western Arctic Ocean - ArcticOcean_MG_CB11_86 | ecosystem: Environmental > Aquatic > Marine > Oceanic | place: Arctic Ocean: Canada Basin | collected... | reverse complement strand
TGATTGGGTTGAAAAGAAAATAGCTGATATATACAAGTGTTTAAATAGTGATGAGATTCCACCTGCAAGTTTTAATTGCGACTTCTGCAAATACACTTCAGAGATTCAGAAATTAATCCCGTAACGTCTCATACTTCTGGATCTTTTTTGCTTGTCTATACTAAATATTTCATTACCCAATGATCATTCATACAAAGGAAAAATAGATTATCAATCTGTATCTGGACCATATAGAAAAAAAAGATTTAAAAAATTTCACCTGCCCTGTCGATAACTTAACAAACGTCTTGTTCTCTTATCAGGACGACCTATAGTGGGAGGGAAAATCTGAGGTGCACTACGCCTCCTTTCCAAAATAATCTCTCGGCGTTTAACTGACTCAACTGTTTCTTCATAGAGAGTCACCGCTTCGGTAGCCGGTCCACGTCGACCAGGGATTTTTAAAATCTTAATCTCAGAAAGCAATTCGCCCATTTGAATCTCCACAAAGCTCCCAATCACGATCTCTCGTGCAGGCTTCGCCCGAACAGAATTAATATGGATTTTTCCACCACGCACGGCTTTAACAGCAAGACTCCGGGTCTTGAAAAACCTTGCGCACCATAACCACTTGTCAATACGCATGATGGACCACGCTTGAGAGATTATCTTAAAATCCCAGGATACTTATTACTGCACTTCGCAAAAACAGTAGATGTAAAGGTCACGAGGATCATTCAACTGATCAACAAACCTAAATGGCTCGGCAGCCACATCTAAAAGCTTCTGAAACGTCTCTGGAATTTTTGGCCCGACGTTCATAAGCTGAGAAAGCGGAGCCGAAATCGTTGTTAACTCTAATGCAATTAATTCAGCAAAGCTGATTTCTTTTTCCATAAAATCAATCTGATACTCGCCTTCGGTCAAGCCTGCAAGCTCAGCAGCTGAGGCCACAGCATCATCTAGATCTCCAAGCTCATCCACTAGTCCATATTGCTGTGCATCGGTTGCAATCCACACTCTGCCACGAGCAACCTCATCAACCTCATCGATATCTTTTCCTCGGAACTCAGCAATCTGACCAATAAATTCTCCATAAGTATGCTCTATCATCTGCTGAACAGATTGATTAACTTCTGGCCCCAACTCACGCAGCGGATTCCCCTGCCCTGCTAACGTAGTCGTACCAACCCCATCAACATGCACTCCAAGTCTATCTAGAGAGCGACTAAATGTTGGAAATGTAGCGCCAACCCCAATTGAACCAGTGATGGTAGTTGGGCTTGCCCAAATTTGATCTGCACCCATAGATATCCAGTAACCGCCTGACGCAGCAACACTACTCATTGAAACCACCAATGGCCTACCAGATTCCTGAAAAACCTCCAGCTCTCGCAAGATGATATCTGACGCAAAGGCACTACCCCCGGGGCTATCGACTCGCAAGACTAATGCCTGTACATCTTCATCCTCAACTGCACGTCGAATCAGTACTGCCGTAGAATCACCTCCAATACTCCCAGGGGACTGGTCACCATCAAGAATGGTCCCAGAGGCAACAATGATTGCAACTGTATTTTCATATGATTGCCTTACCTCCTCTGCAGCAATCACAGCTAAATACTCTTCATAACTGATACGCTCATAGTCATTATTAATATTATTTCCTTCAGCGGCCACAAGATCCCTAATTCGCGTTCTAATCTGATCACGCGTGAGCAGCTCATCCACTAGCCCATAATCAAGCGCTACTTTCCCCGTATTGCCATTTGCCTCTGTCAGCAACTCATTAGCATGATCAGCATAAAATTGTAGCGCGTCACTGGGCAGCTCACGTGCTGCGGTAACGTCAGTCTGATAGGCATCCCACAATGCCCCCAGAAATACTTCTGTAGATTCCCGGTCTTCCGAAGACATATCGTTACGAGTAATAGGCTCAACAAATGATTTGTATTCGCCCACTGTCCATACATGAAAATCTATATAAAGCGAATCAATTGCAGACTTGTAATAAGGCAAATACCGACTATAGCCATCTATAGGAATGGCGCCCATGGGATTCATAAAAATCTTATCTGCATGAGCTGCGATGTAATATTGATCACGATCAAACCAATCACCTACGGCAATAACCGGCTTACCACTTTGTTTGAAATGGATGATTTCGCCTGAAAGTTCCTGCAACTTACTGAGACCACTTCCCATAAGGTTATCAAGTTGCAAAACAAGTACTTTAATTCGTTCATCATCCTTTGCCGTTCGAATTGCATCCATGACATCTCGCAATAGGGTCTCATTGAGCGGCAACCCTCTAATCTCTGCAACAGCACGTTCAAATACATCCCCTGATAGCTGATCCACTAGAACACCCTGCGGGGCAACCACTAAAACTGCGTCCCTTGGCGCCGTCAGATGATCCGGAGCAATACCAGCCAAAAATACAATCGTGATGATTACAACAAAAAAAAGTTGTAACCCCTTTCTCAATCCATCTAACACACGCCATAACGTTATAAACAGAAATTTTAAAGCTCTAAGCAAACCCATAGTGTCCTCCAGTTGCTAGGATCTCTAGCCTGCCTACCCCTGTGAGGTGTAGGCCTCTTAAAATAAGTCTCACTTCTATGGTCCTTCTAGCTCAAGAGAAAAAGCGAGAGTTGAGGCCAATAAGTAATAATCAGGACCGCCACAAGCAATAGAAAAAAGAATGGTAAGGTCGCTCGGAAAATCTCCCCAATACCCCGTTCAAAACGAAAACTTGAAATAAACAAGTTAAGGCCAACTGGTGGCGTAAGGTATCCAAGTTCCATTGTTGCTAGGAAAATAATTCCTAGATGTACAGGATGTACATTATATTGAGAAGCTACCGGCAGTATTAGCGGTACCACCAAAATTATGGCTGAAAAGATATCGAGAATAGCCCCAAGAATAAGCAAGAAGATAAGGAGCGCTAGCAGGAAGGATGCTTGTCCATCAATATATGTATTCACAATTCCAAATAATTTCTCAGGCACCCCAGCGTCGATCATATAATTTGTGGATGCCAATGAAACACCCAAAATCATGAGGATAGCTCCAACCAATACCATTGACTCACGGATAATTCTAGGTAGATCTCTCCATGAGATTTCTCTAAGCACAATAATCTCGACAAAAATAACATAAAGAGCGGTTACTGCAGCAGCCTCGGAAACAGCAAAGTACCCACTGTAAATTCCACCCAGCACAAGAACAGGCAGTGGTAATTCCCAAGCAGACTCTTTGATCGCTGCAATTATCTCTCTACTAGATACTCTTCTGAGAACGCGGGTTTGGCGATTTTTATAGACGCTGTAGACGCCAAGCATCACAACCATTAATAGGCCCGGAAAGATTCCTGCTAAAAAAAGGTCATCGATAGAAACACCTGCCACAATTCCGTAAAGAATCAACGGAAGTGATGGCGCAAACAACAAACCGAGACTACCAGATGTAGTGATAAGTCCCAGATTGAATCTTTCATCGTAACCCGCTTCTGAAAGCGCAGGATATAGCAGCGCGCCTAGCGCAATTATTGTAACCCCTGATGCACCAGTAAAGGCTGTAAACAGGGCGCATGAAACCAAAGAGATGATGGCAAGCCCACCAGGAAACCAACCAAGCAGTGCATTTGACAGACGTACTAAACGTTGAGGACTGTTGCTTTCACTCAATATAAAGCCCGCAAAGGTGAATAATGGTATTGCAACAAGAATAGGCATCTCTGAGAGACCAAAAAACTCAATTGCCATCACAGAAAGGTCAATCTCAGAATGATAAAAACCCAGCATTGCACTAGCAGCAATTACTGAAAAAAGAGGAGCTCCTAATAACAAAAACACAAACAATAAAACAGCAGTGAAAATCATAGTCGTACCCGTACGATCTCGCGAAGTGCTCTTAAAAAATATCGATAGCAAATCACAGCAAACCCGAAAGGCAAAATCAATTGAAACACCCATGCTGGCCAGTTAGTCATCAAGGCATCACCAAAAACATAAGAATCCCGCACAAAACGAAATGAGTGCCACGCAAGCAATCCCGTCACTAATGCGGTAAATAGATGTGCAATTACATCAGCTATCCGTTTCCCGTTAGGTGGAAGTGCACGGGTTACGATATCTATAGCTATGTGTTTTTGATCTCTGCTTGCAGCCATTCCACCAGCAAGAGCCAGCCATAAGACCATTAAACGAACAACACTATCTGTCCATGGATATCCCATAGATAAAATATTGCGCATGACTATTTGGATGCTGGCCAAAGCGATCAGTCCTATCACTAAAAATGACAGCAGGACATTTTCCAACCAACGACCCCAGAGTTCGGCTCGCACCAACCAGAAATGCTGTCGTTCGTTCACAATTAACCTGCAGTTAGGCGGGACGCCTAATACCCAAAAGCAGAGGAATCCCGGTACTCTTGAAGCACCATTAGTAGCTCATCAAAGAACTCTTCATCAATCTCATCCCGTGAGCTAATACGTGGATAGATTTTCGAGATAACACTATGCCAATTCGAAACATCCACTGGATCGACAGGAATAAAGCTAATGCCAAGCTCTTCCATAACTTCTCTTGCCCGTTGATTATCCACTCGAGCCTGTTCATCTAGTCTCTGATTTACCCCCTCCATGATAGTTCTAGTAATCTGTTGATCACTCTCGGAAAGCCTCTTGAAAGCCCGAGAATCTAACGCCAAAATACCCATTGAGTATGCTACAGGCAAGTCGGTAACAAATTTGATTTTTGTGTGCCATTGAAGAATCAAAGCAACAACAGGTGAGGCAGCAACCACGTCTAATAACCCTGTCTGCAACCCGGTAAGTACGTCTGTAGGCGGCAATACGACGGGGGACAACCCTAGTGCCTCCATTGATAAAAAGCTCACCTGATCCCCATCAGGAACCCAAACTTTACGCCGCTGCATATCCTCAATCTTACTAATAGGTTCATTTGCCATCATTCGAGCGAAACCGCCCTCAACAAACCCAAAAGTAACAAAACCAGTCCGCTCTAACCCTTCAGCCAACTTCGAATCCATTCGATCACGTACGTAATCCAATTCGTCAAAAGATCTAAAGAGAAGAGGAATACTGTATAGGTTGATCGCAGCATATCGCTCTGCTAATCCCCCGCCAGCAAATGCCCCTCCCTGTAATTGGCCTACACGGATTTTGCGTAGCACCTGACTGTCATTACCCATGACGCCACCAGGGTAAAACTTAAAAGTAACACGCTCCTCAGTTTGCTCCTTAATCAACTCCGCACCAGCACGCATCTCACGCATCCAACCAGAACCATCTGGCGCTATCGTGGCAACCTTTATCTCAACAGCTTGTGCTGCATATGAACCCACAACAAAGCATACTAATAGCGGTAAAAGGCGCCACCAGATCATATAACCAGATGATTTCAATTTAGCCATAAAACAGCAGTTTTCCCCGCATTCATCAGAAATACTCCTCAGAGGATTCTAATAATGCCTTAGCATCCTGCTGTGCAAGGACATTAAAAAGAGTTTTCCCAGGAACTTCTACTGAGGCTTCTAATACTTCTGTTAGAAGCCGATCGTGAAGTTCTCTATCAAACATCATACGGGCATAACGCCGTGCATACTCAACCTTAGCCGATAGATCAGACCCGTTAGTTAAAACAATTGAACGCTCAAAATGCTTTTTAGCTAAGTTGGGCTGGCCACCCAATGCCGGTGGTCGTAATGCATATAAGATTCCCAGATAAACGTGTATTCCACCATTATCATGGGCTTCATCCAATGCCAAAACCCTCTCCATTGCTGCCTGAACCCACGGCAACTCCGCCACCGCGATCCAATCTGCACTCGTGGCTTCCAGATGGCTGAGCCAACTTACGGCATACGCATAAAGGTATTCAACCTGGTTTTTGTCTATGCCCTCTAACTCTAAGACAAATTGCTCATAATCCATACCTTGCCATTGGCAGGCTGGCTCATGAACCAAGCAGACTGCCCGTTGGCCATAACTCCTAGCCTTCCAAGTAATACTCGCTGCATGCGCCTCGCTCGTCGGAAAACGCGATCCATATAATGCAAAGAGTTGAGCGCCTGCCGACAAGGTGCCTGCGCTATCAGGGTTTTCAACAATAAACCCATCAACGATGAGCAAATACGCCGGCAATCCTGCCTGAATGATTATCGGATCATCTTGATTAAGAATTGCAGAAGACAATGTATCCGCTGCTAAGCTACCAACGTAGGAAACACATCCAGCCAAAAAAACGAGCAACCCAGCAATAGTAGCTGCTACAACCAGTCGTAAGGATTTCATAGCGAACTTAGGGGAACATCTGGTGGGCAAAATTTCCACCCCAAGCCTCCTTTCCTAAAACTAGAGTTTTTCTTTAATTCTAGCCGCCTTTCCACTTAGCTCCCGCAAGTAATAAAGCTTAGCTCGCCGCACATTACCACGACGTTTAACAGCTATCCCAGCAACCACTGGACTATGCGTCTGAAACACACGTTCGACACCCTCACCATGTGAAATTTTACGAACCGTGAATGCAGAATTAAGCCCACGATTACGTTTGGCAATCACTATGCCCTCATATGCCTGAAGACGTTCTCTATCGCCTTCCTTAACTCGAACCTGAACTACGACGGTATCCCCCGGAGCGAAATCGGGAAGATCATCTTTTAACTGCTCCTGCTCAAGCTCTGCGATTATGTTGGACATGACTCAATCCTTTTTAGTGCTGCCCTAAAGTCCTAGCGGGTGGAGGTTAACCTACCTCACGTCATCCTGCCATTACCTTTACCATATGATAGGCTCAAAATAATTAGTTTTTAGGCCCGTGAACCAACAAAGTTAGCAAATCAACAAAGTTTACTAACTAACAAAAAAATATATTTGCTAATTGTCCATTTCTTCGATGAATTCTTCAAGAAGTAATCTTTCCTCCGAACTCATTCCCCGAAACTCCAATAACTCAGGTCGCCTAAGCCAAGTCCGACCTAAGGACTGTTTTAGACGCCATAGTCTAATCGCCTCATGATGACCTTCAACTAAAACTTCCGGGACTTTAATTTCATCAACCGTTTCTGGACGTGTATATTGAGGATGGCCTAGCAGCCCAGTCATATATGAATCTTCCTCAGCAGAACGTTCGTGACCTAAAACCCCAGGAATCAATCTTGCAATGGCATCAATCACAACGGCCGCGGCCAGCTCGCCACCACTAAGCACAAAATCCCCCAAAGATAGTTCCTCAGCTATCTCTGACTGCACCACCCTCTCATCGATGCCTTCGTAACGCCCTGCCACCAACAAGAGCCCCGGCCCAATAGCTAATTTCTGCGCAATAGTCTGATCAAATTTTCGACCCTGAGCACTTAGAACATATTCGGCACAACCCTCAGGGATACGGGTCCGTGCCGCTCGGATAGCATCCCGAAGCGGTTCATACTTAAGCACCATCCCAGGACCACCTCCATATGGGCGATCATCTACAGTACGGTGCGGATCAAAGGCAAAATCTCTCGGTGAGATTAGCTCTAGAGAAAGCAACCCTGCCTTACACGCACGTCCCACCACACCTACACGACTAACCGGTTCGACTAATTCAGGCAAAAGCGAAACAACTGTTATGCGGTACACCTTCTGCCCTATCCTTAGTAAGTTGAGTCCCAGTCTACAATGATTACACCGAGGCTAAAGTCAACCTCACATATCACTTTATCCCGCACGAAAGGGATCATTCGTTCTCTCTCGCCTACAACAACCATCACGTCATGCTCGCCGGTAGCAATTAGGCTATCAACATGGCCAAGCAGTTCATCTTCTTTTGTTCTAACTTCAAGCCCCTCGAGATCAGCCCAGTAATACTCTCCCGGCTCACAATCTGAGAGATCTTCACGACATACAAAAATTTTTGCTCCAACAAGGAATTTAGCTTCATCTGGATCATTAATTCCGCAAAATTTAGCGACAATCGTTCGTCCTTGTTTACGGCCGCTCTCAACATCCATGACGTGTTCGACGTCACCCAAGATTAGGATCCAATGTTTAAACTCAGTTATATTTTCTCTGGGGTGTGTGTAGGAATGAACCTTGATCCAGCCCTTTACACCCATTAGGCCCGATATATAGCCCAGTAGAATTTTTTTTTGAGACGGTCCGCTCATACTGCGGATTCGCAAACAGCTAATACGCTAGGAGGCCGCTTTGCTTCTATGCATTTTAATCAATTTTCCCACACGGTCTGAAGGCTGAGCGCCCTGTGACACCCAGTAATCAGTGCGTTCCAAATCCATTTTTAGTTCTGTTTCGCCACCACTTGCCATTGGATTAAAGTAACCAAGCCGCTCGATGTAACGTCCATCTCGACTATTGCGACTATCCGTCGCGACGATATGATAGAAGGGACGTTTTTTTGCGCCGCCCCGTGACAACCGAATACTAACCATATGACAAACCTGACCCTGAATAAAATGCAGTGGCTACAATAGCGCAACCGTTAGCAGAGTGCGCATTCTACTGGTTTCACCAAAGAAGTGAAGACCAAATAGATATTTATATAATTCTAGAACACATCTAATTTCTTGGCCTGCCTGCCCTGCGTCCAGCAGAACCAGCCTGAAGCCCTCCAAGCAAACTCTTAATCCCACCCTTGGACACTCTCTTCATCATTTTTGAAAACTGACGATATTGCTTAAGCAGGCGACTTACCTCCTGGATTGGCAACCCAGCACCAGAGGCAATTCGGCGTTTCCGCGATCCGTTAATTAAATCAGGTTTTCGACGTTCCATCGGCGTCATTGAGTTAATTATGCCAATCTGACGACGTAAAGAATCTTTATCTATTCCGCCTATATTTTTATCTATACTCGGAAGCCCCGGAATTTTATCCAACAGCGACTCAATTCCACCTAGACTATGAACCTGCGTTAGCTGGCTTTTGAAATCCTCCAAATTGAGTGTACGACCACGCTTTAATTTGCCTGCAACATTCTTTACCGCATTCTCATCAACCTGACGTTCAACATCTTCAACTAGACCTACGACATCACCCATACCAAGTATGCGCGAGGCCATACGATTAGGCACAAACGTTTCAAGAGCATCAAGTTTTTCACCTGTTCCAATAAATTTAATAGGAAGACCAGTTGACTCTCGTATGGAAAGGGTTACACCGCCCCTAGCATCTCCATCAGTCTTTGTTATTACCACCCCAGTTAATGGCAATATTCTGTCAAACGCTTTAACCGAATTAACTGCATCCTGGCCAGCCATAGCATCAACCACATAGAATATTTCAGCTGGATTAAGAATCTCCTGTAAAACCTTAATCTCTGACATCATTGCCTCATCCACATGCATCCGACCAGCTGTATCCACGAACAACCAACGACTTCCTAGCAACTCAGCTTCCTTAAGCGCTGCGCTAGCAAGCGCAGCTGGATCACTTTCATTAGACTCTAGAAAGTGCACCCCAATATCTTGAGACAACGTTTTTAATTGATCCTGAGCAGCTGGCCTATAAACATCCATGCTAGCTAAAAGCACCTCATTTGCAGATGCCGAAAGGTGACGAGCAAGCTTTGCCGTAGTAGTTGTCTTACCAGCACCCTGCAAACCCACAACCATGACAATCGTAAGCCAATCTCGTTTTTTTATAGGTGCGTTTTCCCCACCTAGAACATCAACAATTTCATCATGCACTATTTTGATGAAAGCCTGTCCGGGGTTAATGCTCTGCTCAACCTCTTTCCCTAAAGCCCTTTTACGCACCCTTTCAATTAACGACTTAGCTACTGACAAAGCAACATCAGCTTCCAAAAGAGCTACTCGAATTTCTCGAGCCACATCCGTAACGTTGGCTTCGGTAATTCTGCCTTTGCCTCTCACACGCTGCAGAGCCTGGCTGAGACGTTGAGTTAGCGTCTTAAACATAATTGGTAATCATGCAGATAGCATCTCTAAAATAAGACAAAAAGCCTAACACGCTAACCCCTACGAAAAATAACAACTCTTTAGAATAATCAATCAAATCCTTGACACAAGATCCAAGATTCAGCCACTCTTAACGTCATCTTTAGTCACAGGAGGGTTATAGTTTTTGAATGACGAGGTCCCCTTAGGCTTATTATTTGGCCTACTCACTGTTCTGCTCGTACTTTCCGCATTCTTCTCAAGCACGGAAACTGCCTTAGTCAGTCTTAACCGCTACCGGTTAAGACATCGAGCACGCTCGGGCCATAGACCAGCTCAACTAGCAGAAAAATTGCTTGAAAGACCTGATCGTCTCATGGGTTTAATTTTACTTGGCAATAACGTAGTCAATCTATCGGCTGCGGCTCTAGTTACCGTCATATCTATTCGCATGGGTGGTGAGTCTGCGATTTTCATAGGGACTATGATTCTCACACTTGTAATACTAATTTTTGCGGAAGTTGCGCCCAAAACCGTTGCTGCACTTCATCCCTCCCGTCTAGCATTGCCTGCGGCCATGATCTACTACCCACTCATGAAGATTGCCTATCCAATTGTTTTTGTGATCAATCTTATGGCTAACTCGCTTCTATTGTTGATCGGGGTACGTGTTGATACTGGACGAATCAATTCTCTTGATACTGCTGAACTACGTACTGTAGTTGGCGAATCAGGCGTCCTGCTTCCACCACGCTATAAACGCATGCTTCTAAGCATCCTAGACCTTGAGGACATCACGGTCGATGACGTTATGGTCCCCAGACAGGATATCTTGGGTATAGACCTCGATGAACCTTGGGAAAAAAACCTTTCCGTTCTTCAAGATTCTCAATATACGCGGCTGCCAGTTTTTCGTGGTGATATTGATAATGTGGAAGGGCTTATACGTCCAAAAGAAGTAATTCCATACTTAATAAGAGGGAGCCTTACAGAAGCTGATTTATTGAGCAAAGTTCAGGAGCCTTATTTTGTGCCAGAAGGCACTACTCTGAATACACAACTACTTAATTTTCAATCTAGCAAAGAACGCTTTTCATTTGTTGTCGATGAATATGGTGATGTGCAGGGACTAATAACTAGCGAAGATGTAATCCGAGAAATTGCGGGCGAACTTAGTGCCGAGCCCTCTACTGCAAGCACCGACGTAGAAAAGCAAAGTGAAAGCTGCTTCATTGTGGATGCAGGTGCAAATGTTCGACAACTGAATAGACTTATGAACTGGGAATTGCCTACTAATGGCCCTAAAACCTTGAATGGATTGATCATAGAGTTGCTTGAGACTATTCCAACCACAGGAACAAACCTCACGATTGGGAATTACCCTATCGAAATAATCGAAACCGCTGAGCACGGGATCAGAAAAGTAAAAGTATCGACCTCCGATACAAGCCAATCATCCAAAATACCCTCAACTGAGGATGCTCAAGACCTGCCCTAGTTTTTCAACGCCGATGACTTCTATTCCCAACTTATTCTGTGGGACATTTGCTGCTGGAATAATCGCCTTCTCAAAACCATATTTTTCAGCCTCCGCTAGCCGTTCTTCACCATAGGGTACCGGCCTAATTTCTCCCGTCAGTCCAACCTCACCGAAAACAACAACATTGGCAGGTATAGCCTTTTCGTTATAGCTTGAAATAGCCGCAAGACAGACGGCCAGGTCTGCTGCCGTTTCCGACACTCTTAGCCCACCAACCACATTCGTAAACACGTCATGACCTGAAAGCCCAATACCACTATGACGATGCAGTACTGCCAATAGTAACGCAAGACGCTGGGCATCTAGACCTTGGGCTAAACGCCTAGGAGGTGCACCTGAATTTTCGTCAACAAGCGCTTGGACTTCAACCAACAGTGACCTTGAACTCTCCCGCGTTACTAACGTGACACTACCTGGGACAGCATCAGTTCTTCGTGAAAGAAAAATGGCTGAAGGATTTTTCACTTCCTTGAACCCCTCTTCGCCCATAACGAAAAACCCTAGTTCATTTGCTGCACCGAACCGATTTTTTGCCGAGCGTATGATTCGGAATCGGCTACCAAGATCACTCTCAAAATAAAGCACGGTATCTACCATGTGCTCAAGCACTCTCGGCCCCGCAAGGATTCCCTCCTTGGTTACATGACCAACCAATATCGTGGCAACATTACATTCTTTTGCAAATCGCACTAACTGAGCCGCGCATTCTCTAAGCTGTGCCACAGAACCTGGCGCTGAACTCAACTGTTCGCTGAAAAGAGTTTGAATGGAATCAATAACCAGCACTTGTGGCGTTGAAGCACGCAAAGTGGCAATAACATGCTCAACACAAGTTTCCGAGTGAAGCTGAACCGGAGCTTCCCCTACCCCAAGTCGGGCCGCCCTCAAAGCTATTTGATCTAATGATTCTTCACCAGTTACATAACAACTTTGTTTGTTTTGGCTGACGCTTGCAACAACGCTTAAAAGAAGCGTGGATTTTCCAATTCCTGGGTCGCCGCCGATTAGTACAACCGAGCCAGGCACAAAACCCCCTCCAAGGACACGATCAAGCTCTGAAAACCCGCTACTACTGCGCTCAACACGTTTGATGTCCAAGCTGTCCAATCTTGTAGGTTCTACGCGCGGCGCCCGTGATGCGCTCTGAGAGCCTTGACGCAGATTCAGGCGAGACTCCGACAGTGAGTTCCATTTGCCACAATCAGGGCATTGACCTTGCCACTTCAGGTGCTGAGCACCGCAGGCGTCACAGGTATAGATGCTCTTGGTTTTAGTCATGACTAGAGTGCTGTACCCAAGTCATGGGTAGAATTTAGTAGTTACGCAATTCAAAGCTATATATTCATGCCCCGTCTTATAACGTCAGACAGCACAGCCGTGGGAGCCATGCGTCCAAGCTACCCGTAGACACCATCCCCATATGCCTCTGCAACAAAATTTTCAAACTTAGTGTATTCACCCAAAAAGGTAAGATTTAACGTGCCAGTAGGACCATTACGCTGCTTACCAACAATAATATCGGCCACGCCTTTTCTAGGAGTGTCTTTATCATATTGCTCTTCTCGATATATAAAGATAATCACGTCCGCATCTTGCTCAATCGCACCAGAGTCTCTTAGATCTGACATTTGTGGCGTCTTATCTGGACGCTGTTCTACCGCACGATTCAGCTGTGATAAAGCGACTACTGGGACATTTAATTCTCGAGCCAGTGCTTTTAGGCCGCGCGAAATTTCCGAAATCTCAGTTGCTCTATTTTCACTTGTGCCGGACACTGCCATCAGCTGCAAATAATCAACTATAACGAGCTCTAGATTATCAGTTCGCTTAAGCCGTCGTGCTCGAGCCCTAACCTCCGTAGGGCTCAATCCTGGCGCATCATCAATAAATATAGGCGCAGAAGACATCATGGTGATAGTTGAACCAACGCGAGTCCAATCTTCATCACTTAGATTTCCTGAACGCAATTTTGTCTGGTTTACTCGACCAACCGAACCAATCATTCGAAAGCTAAGTTGCTCAGCCGACATTTCCATACTAAAAATAGCTGTGGCTTTCTGATGGCCAATCGCTGCGTTCTCAGCAATATTCATTGCTAAAGATGTCTTACCCATGCTCGGTCGAGCTGCGATAATCACTAGATCGCCAGGTTGCAATCCTGAAGTTATCTCATCGAGAGCCTTAAAACCAGTGGGAATACCAGTGATGTCATCTTTGCTATGCTGAAGACGATCCAAACGATCCACAGTTCCAGGAAGTATTTCCTTCAATGACTTAAAACCAGTGCCGCTCCGCTGTCCTCTATCTGCAATATCAAAAACCTTTTGTTCGGCTAAATCTACAAGCTCGGTGACCGAGCGACCTTCAACATCATGCGCGCTGGCAGCAATGTCTCCACCGATTTCAATAAGTTGGCGCAGCATAGCCCGCTCCCGGACTATATGAGCATAAGCGAGAATATTGGCTGCACTAGGAGTTTCATTGACAAGCTGACCCAGATAATCAAGCCCTCCAACATCCTTAAGTTGGTTTTGCTGCTCGAGATATTCACTAACAGTAATTGCATCAGCTGGCTGATCAAGAGCCGCAAGCACACCTATTGTTGCAAAGATCAATTTATGATCAGCTCGGTAAAAATCCTCTGCAGACACAGCATCTGCAATCTCATCCCAAGCTCGTTGATCCAACATCAATCCACCAAGCAAGGACTGCTCAGCCTCAACTGAATGAGGCGGCAATCGCAGGGGCTTCGTGCGGGAAGATACCTTAGATTTAGCTAGGGCTTTGGCCATGTGTGATTAGCTCTATTTTCGTCTGAGCTTAGCACACCGATACTTGACCGGTTTGCCTGCTTAGTTGTTATTGGAGATCTTATGTATTTGCTTCATCTTCTATCTCTTCATCTTCCTTGATCTCGTCATCTTCCAAGAGATCAAGGGGCGCATCAACTGACTCTCCCTCAACAATAACCGTCAAAGAGATATCAACATCTGTATGAAGGTGAAGCCCTACTTTATGCTCTCCGGTAGAGCGTATAGGCCCATCTGAAAGCCTTACTTCACTTCGTTCCACACCCAAACCAAGCGCATTGCAAGCCTTAGCAATATCAATTGATCCAACTGAACCAAATAGCTTTCCTTCCGGCCCTGCATTAGCACGAATCTTAATCACCTGTCCCTCGATTTTGGTAGCCCGCGCCTGCACACGTTCAAGTTCACCAGTTGCCTTAGCCTCAATGGCTGTACGCATGGTCTCGAACTTCGCAATATTTTCAGGCGTGGCAACAGTAGCCTTACCCTGTGGGATCAAATAATTTCTGGCGTAGCCCGGTTTAACGTTCACCTCATCGCCAATACCACCAACGTTATCAATCTTTTCCAACAAGATGATATTCATTTTCTAATTACTCCCGATAATACGCAAATCAAGCTTTTTCATGCAGCTGTGCACGCAAATTAATCCAATTATCCAACAATCCGACTGATGCCAACGCAAAAATAGTCACACCAGTAAAGGGCGGAATTAACAAAATATACATGGCTGCGATAACACCTTTACTCCACTGACGCGCCTTGCCCCACGCATGAACAACAGAAACCCCTTGAAACCAAAACCCAAACAAGATCAAGGGAAATAAATTTTGTATTACCGGACCATCTAAAACCAAACTTGCTGCCATGAACAATGTACCCGGAATCCCTAAAACACGACCAAGCTTCAATTCTCGAAACTGACGACCAAACTGTGACTCAGGACTTAACAGTGACGCCCACCAACTCCCCAAAAGCAATGGCACCATTAGTTGAATAAATACCCCTAATGTCATGAATCCTATAAAAAGACGATCCCATCCTTCAATAATACCGTTTATTTGATCGTCAGAAGCGCCAGTAGAACGCAGCCAACTGACCCCCTGATCTACTATTGGAGTCATTAGCATCAGCGACTCCGACCAAAGCAAAGAGACCAAAGTGGCTCCCATCAGACATATAAGCAACAAACCCTGGAATACCAACGCTAAAGTCCCAGTTTGACGAAGGGCTACTCCAAGACCAACACCAGCCAGCAGTGTGGCGCCAATAGCAAAAGCAAAGCCAGGAAGACTGAAACCCCAAAACCAGCCAAGCACTGAGGCACCAACAGTTGCGACTATCGCGCTAATCAAACCCTGTTGACCGCCTCGACGAAGAGTTTCCAATGTCATAAGCGCAGTTGAAACAAACGACATAAGCGGTACAGTCACAAGAAAAACCGCCAAAATAACAGGTCTATAACGTTGCGCTAGCAACCACTGTATAAAACCTTTCATCTCTGTTGTCCGTCCCTAAGGACCAAACGCTTAATGCTGATCGGTATAAGGGATCAGAGCCAGAAAACGCGCTCTCTTAATAGCCGCGGCCAACTGTTTCTGGTAATTAGAACGAGTACCCGTGATTCGACTAGGAACGATCTTGCCAGTTTCAGTTATATACTGCTTCAAGGTTGCCAGGTCTTTGTAGTCTATTTCTTCTACACCTTCTGCTGTGAAGCGACAATATTTTTTACGTCGGAAATAGCTTCTAGCCATAGTTAGCTCTCCTCTTTCTTTGTGCTTGGCACAGGTACTGCTTCAGCCTCAGGTGCTACTTCAGCCTCAGGTGCTACTTCAGCCTCAGGTGCTACTTCAGCCTCAGGTACTGCTTCAGCCTCAGGTGCTGCTTCAGCCTCAGGTACTGCTTCAGCCTCAGGTGCTA
>Ga0115002_10004804_pt1 | contig 16181 bp, 13 predicted proteins | sample ArcticOcean_MG_C_8_FD_89576 | JGI IMG/M metagenome (GOLD analysis project Ga0115002, IMG submission 89576) | Marine microbial communities from western Arctic Ocean - ArcticOcean_MG_CB11_86 | ecosystem: Environmental > Aquatic > Marine > Oceanic | place: Arctic Ocean: Canada Basin | collected... | reverse complement strand
GGTCGGAACCTCGTGACGTTCGTCGGCACCGACGTCGTGGTTGCCGGGGACCCAGTGGAGGTCGATGCCGTCGTCGAGGAGGCCGCCGATGCGTAGCGCCTCCTCGGCCTGGGCGTCATCGTTCCACTGATTCACGAGATCACCGCACACGACCACAAACGTTGGGCGTAATTCGTTGGCTCTGCCGATCGCAGCTTCAAACAGGCGAGTCTCGTCAGCGAATCCGCTCGTTTTCGGCGCCGGTTTTATGTTGAGCCCGCGCGCCTGTAGGGCGACGATCTGCTCGGGCGTCTGGCCGCTGAAGCGAGCGAATAGACCGAATTGCGGGTCGGCGAGCTGCATGAAGCTGAACTCGCCCGACCCCGATGCCGATCTTGATACCGATTCAGGCATTAACTACCCATCTTCCCTAAGAACGCTGTGGCTCCGTCGTTCAACCAGGGCTGCCATGCAAGTCCGACACATTTGACGCCGCGTTTGATGTAGTCCTCGACGGTGGCATCGTTGACCAGTGTTCCGGCGGTTTTCCCTGAGTCGATGATGATACCGAGTCCGTCTTCGACCGCTTGCAGGACTTCCGGGTGAGTGATATCTCCGGTGTGGCCCATGCTCTGAGCGAGGTCGCCCGGTGCAACGTAAAACACGTCGATGCCGCTAGCTTTGACGATATCTTTCATGTTGCGGATAGCGATGATGTCCTCAAGAAGGATCGTGACGAGAGTGTTTTCGTTGGCTTTGCGGTGGTAGTCGCTAATGCCAAGTGCGCGGCGTCCGCCAAACGCGCCGCGGTTGCCGAGCGGCCCGTAGTAGGAAGACCGCGCCACGCTCTCGGCCTCTTCACGTGTGTTCACATGAGGGACCATGATCCCGTTCGCGCCGCGGTCCAGAGCCCGTGTGATGAGCGCAGGGTCGTTGCGATGAACGCGGACTACGGACGCCATGTCCCAGAGGTCGCACGCACGTGAGATGTCGCCGATGACGTCCCATGAGATCGGTCCGTGCTCGCCCTCAGCGAGGATGGAATCGAACCCAAGATTGCCGAAAATCTCGGCCGTGTCGCCATCGTTCACGCCGTTGACGATCGATATCACGCCCCCGGCCTGAAGCTTCTGTTTAGCTTTGTTTATGCGGTATTCGGCCAAGGATGACGCTCCTGATTTGTTGGGCCTTCGTGGCCCTTACTTGTCCTGATGTCTGAGAACGGCGATAGACCGCCTGAGTCGAATGAGTACGAACACGATAGCTGCGCTATCGACTCCGATGAGAATCGTGTCGCCGTCAGGAATAGACAGCAGTACGAGCTGTGCAATCAATAGCATGACGAGGACGATCCACACGACAGACCAGCCGAGCGCCCACCTATTGAGGTTTTTCAAATGGGTTGTACTTTCGGCCGGATGGGCCGTCTGGTGGCAGATGATATCAAGATACTAGACTCGCCTGTCCGGGGAGTGTAGCCGGAGCGAGGGTTGTGGGCGATGCCGGCATGGTGGATTCGCGGGTTCGGGTGATGATCGGCGGAACAATGATTACCGGACGGGTCGACCGTCGGATGACCTTGTCCGTGACGCTGCCGAGTCGCCATTTGGTGATTCCGGACCGCCCATGATGCCAAAACGATGATCGAAGAGGGCAGGGTTTCTGCAGTGTCAAGGATTTCCATCACCTCATCGTTGTCCCCGACCATGGCGTTGCAGGGCACACAGGCTCGTTCAGAAACATCATTCATGTAGCGGAAAACCGTGCCCCGGAAGTCGGAGTCGATGTCACGTACGACGCGGTTCGCTCCTTCACCCCACGCGGCCTCACGGGCCTGGCCGCCGATGGCACGTAGAAGCAGGGGCGCCGCGCCGGTCGCTTTGCAGGTCTGGACGGCACGTTCCAGAGACACCTCGGCGGCACGAGATCCATCAAGGCCCACTATTACGTTCTGGATAGCGTGGTCGGAAGCGGATTTCTGTAGTACAGCTTCTGGTGGCGCTATCAGGAGCGGGACCGATGATGAGTGAAGCACCCTGTCCGTGACGCTGCCGAGTCCTTTGCCGATGGCGTATCGGCCGTGCGGGGAGAGAGCAATCAAACCGAAGCGTTTTCGACGGGCCAATTGGGCGATATCGGTCATCGGATCGCCTACGAATGCTTCGTAGCTGCTTTCGATGCCGAGGCTCTGAAGTCGGGTCGCAAGTGAAGCCAGGTAGGAGCGCGCTCGTTCGACGCGCTGTGCAGTGTCGAACGGTGTGGTCGTCGTGCCGTCGGGATTCAGAGGCGCTGTGTCTGATGAGTGGGGAGCGCGTTCGGATTCCGGGTCTGGATTTGCCACGTAGTAGAGCGAGGGGATCTCGCGCTTTTGCAGGTCAACAACCGCGACCAGGTGAACGGCGGCGCGTATTGGTCGGGCGAGTGATGCCACCGTCGGCAATACTGACGCCGCAATTCCCGCCCCGTCCAACGGGACCATGATTACTGAAATAGTCATGTCATTGACTCGCGATCGAGACACACAGTCTTGCACTATCGTCCGGACAACGACCTGGGGTGACGGAAACGTCTGTCAGAGATTGCAGTTAAGGTAGGCGACCGCGAGGGCAGGGGATGCCCTGCCTGGCGATCACGCATCTCACAGAGAGCGCGCCGGGATTTGTTCTGCGCCAATTGTTTTTTTCAGGAGGAAATCGATGTCGACGGTCAACTCCGTACTTGGACCGATGGATACCTCTGACATGGGTTTCACCCTGTCACACGAGCACGTTCTGATCACATCGGCGGGAATCCAGGCGACCTTTCCGGAGTTTGTTCCAAGAGACGAGGCGATCACCGAGGGGATTCAGATTTTCAAGGACGCCCGGGCCGGTGGACTGCAAACGATCTTTGATCTGACAACGCACGATCTTGGACGTGACATAAAGGTCGTAGAGGCGGTCTCGAAGGGCAGCGGCGTCAACATCATTGCCGCAACCGGAACATGGCGTGACATTCCGCGAGTGTTCTGGACGGCCGAGATCGATGATATCGCTGCTTTGTATGTGCGGGAGTTGGAAGAGGGGATCGAGGGAACCGGCATCAGGCCGGGGATCATCAAGGTCGCCAACGACATCGGCGGGGTAACGCCCGAGGGCGAGATCGTTCTTCGGGCGGCGGCGAGGGCGCACCAGAAAACGGGTGCGCCGATCTACACACACACGTGGGCGCCGGAGCGTGTGGGCGATCAGCAAGTCAAGATTTTTGAGGACGAGGGTGTCGATCTAAACAGAGTCTGCGTGGGCCACAGCAACGACACGACGGATCTGGATTATCTGAAGGGCTTACTTGATAAAGGCGTGTGGATCGGGATGGACCGGTATCACCCGATTGCCCGGCCGGGAGTGCCTGACTGGAAGACGCGCACGGAGACGACCAAGGCGCTTATTGACGCGGGTTATGCCGATCGCCTGATGTTGGGGCACGACGCCCAGGTGCGACTGTTGATCGCCTCTCGTGAAGCGTTCACTGAGCGGATGAACCAGAATCCCGACAAGTTCCTGTTCATCTCACGGAACGCGTTGCCGTACCTGAAGGAGATCGGCGGAACAGATGCCAATGTCCACAGCATTATGGTCGACAACCCGCGACGATATATGGAAGGCGCTTCCTAAGGTATAACGATGGATTATGGGTCGCTAAATAATCGATGATGCAGAGTGTATTTAAGCGTTGTCTTAATTACTTATTGATCAAGTCAATTAACCGGCCTGCTTACTCTCAAGAAACGCGAGATTAATCAAGACAAAAAGACCCCCTCCCCGGAGGCGTTGGGGAGGGGGCAGAAGTCCGGCGATTCAATGGGGGGGGGGGCGCCGGGCGGTTTTGTCGTAGGGTTTGTGGCCTATCTCCGGGAGGCTGCTCCCACCAGTGCGGGAGGCATGCCGGCACCGGCGATCTGCGCCCCGGACAGGTGATGGAGTGCAAGCTGCACTCGGCTGTCCAGGATACGGAGCGTGGAGACGAGTTTGAGCCTTCGGTACTCCGGGATGGTCTGCAGCGGCAGGCCGTCGAGCTGTCCCGCCAGTTGCAGGAGCATGCCTTCAAGGTCCTTCCGCTGGTGGATCACCGGTTCCGGCGCCCTCGGCAGAGGAGCGGGTTCCGGCTCCGGCGCAGGTTTGGCACCGTTTACCACTTCGTCCAAGAGATCCTCGATGGATTTGGTCGGGAAGTTCTTTGCCCGTCCAACGATCCGCTCGACGTAGACCGAACTCAACTGGCCTGAGACGAACGGGCCTGCGATCTCGCGCTGGCGTGCGTAGTCGTCTATGTCGGCGATGCTGCGGGCTTCCTTGAACGTGAGCTCGCCGGAGTCCACCTTCTTGCCGAGTTCCGGGTCCAGGTTTCGGATCAGGCTCTCGTAATGGTGGATCGTCCCCGGGGTGATCGAGGTCCGACGGGCCAACTCTTGCTGCGTGACGGAGTGCTCTTCCCTGTACTCAAGGAAGGCGCGCCCGAGCTGCATAGCCGGGATCTTTTCGTGGTGGTAGTTTTCGCTGAGCTGAAGCTCGCGTACTTCTTGGTCTTCGACACCGGATCGGACCTGTACGTCGATGTCGGTGAGGCCGGCGCGCCGTGCAGCCATCCAGAGGCGTTCGCCCACGATCACGACGTAAGCGGCGGCGTCGGAATCGCTTGCGTGCGCCGGGTTTGGACGGACGATCAACGGCTGGCGCAACTCAAGGTTGCGCAAGTCGTCTGATGTATTGGCGCTACGTCCCTTGCGGGGGAGTTTACGCGGCTGATCAGGGTCAGGAGCTATTGAGTGGACCGGTAAGAGCATGCCAGCCTCCCGTCTCTAGAGTTGGGTCTGCCGGGTGGACTTACTCCCGCTAGAGTGGGGAGGGACTTACCGGCTGTTCTGGGGAACATTCTGGACGGTCTGAAAAGTAGTTTCCAAAACTGTCCAGAATGAAAAAAGCCACATTCTTAATGTGCATTGACTTTGGAATGTGGCTGGGATAGTTTGGACCCGGTACGATTGAACCCTTCCCAGTTTCCCATCGTGATAAACGTGACTTCTCCTACCCCCACGATTCCCCCATATGTCCCATACCGGACGTTCCGGAATTTTTTGGAATATCTCGGAGAAGGGATGCCGGCCCGTATAGATCGAAGCGTCTGGGGCCAGCGTGCGTCCGGAAGTACGGGAATCCAGTTGATGACATCGCTCCGCGCACTGGATCTTGTGGACGAAAACGGGCGACCTACCCAGGACCTTGAGCACCTGGCCAACCTTGAGGGCGAGGAGCGAAAAGCTGCGCTTGCGGCTTTGTTGCGTTTGCACTATCGGCCCGTGTTTGACCTGGACCTGGGACGCGCTACACGTGCGCAGTTCAGGGAAGCATTCCAGAGGTTTGGAGCCAAACAGGGAGTACTCGCCAAGTGCGAGGCGTTCTTTATTCAGGCTGCGCAGGACGCGGGTGTGGAGCTGTCTACTTATATCCTGGCCGGACGGCACGTGTCGCGACGGGCGTCCAGCAGCTCGAACCGGACCAGGCAGCAGCCGGTGGAGCGCCCCGTTGCACAGCCCTCGGCTCCGGCTGTGGTCGCTGCGTCGGTGTCGGTTCCGGGTCTGTCGATCGCCGAGATGGTACTAAGAAAATATCCGGACTTTAACCCGAACTGGGATGCGTCGACGCAGCAGAAATGGTTCGACGGGATGACGAAGCTGATGGAGTCGCTGGGGCAGAGTGGGGGCGATCATGTGCCGGGGACCTCTGGAACTTCTGGGCTTTCTGGCGATTCCGGGTCGAGCTAGTCTGGGTCGTCCAGATGCGACGTATCGGACTCGTAGACAATCTCAAGCCCATTCGCCCGACGTCTCATCAGGCTCACGGATGCGGTCTTAATATTTCGTGAGAGCGTGCCCGAAAAGTTCCCGTTCTCGACCCACTGCAGAATGACGTTAATAGGACCGCCGTGTATGACCAGGGCAACTCGCAGCCCATCGTCGTACTGATCAAGGACCTGGTTCCGAAATCCGCCGAGCACGCGTTCCGCAAACTCTGTTGAAGATTCGCCGTCAAACTCAGAGAAGTCGGAAACACGAGGTCGCTGCGATAGCTTTGCCTGTAGCACAGACAGATTTCGGGACCGCAGATTCCCGATGCCTATCTCGTCGAACTCGGGAACGAACAGCGGTTGAACTCTGGAGGATTCGACGAATGGCGCTGCCGTCTCGTTAGCGCGTTCCATGCCGCTGGTAATGAGGACGTCCGGGTTGATTGACCTTAGTCTTGGGGCTAGGGCACGTGCCTGGGCGTGGCCGCTCTCACTGAGATGGGCGGGATCTGGGTAAAGGCCGTCCGGTCCGAGCTGGGTGTCGCCGTGGCGTACAAGATAGAGGTCCATAAGAGACATGTTAGTCGCAGAATGGCCGGTCTACTTAAGCGAACCTGGGGCGGTTAGATGCCCAGGTATTGATATTCAGGATTTACGGGAACCACAGGAATCAGGAACAATCTCTGCATGAACGGTTCTTTCAGGCTCACCAGAGTTGCCGGCGTAGATATCAGCGTCCACTACACGTGGGTGTTCGCGTTCGCTTTGATCACGTGGACGCTGGCAGATAACTGGTTTCCCGCCGATTACCCGCGCTGGGGTGCGCTCACCTACTGGCTAACGGCAGCGGTCGCAGCTTTGACGCTGTTCGCATCCATTCTTGTTCACGAACTGGCGCACTCGATCGTGGCCATCGCCAGGGGCATGCCGGTACGCAGTATCACGCTCTTCATATTCGGCGGAGTGAGTGACATCGGTGGTGAGACACGCTCCGCAAGGGACGAGTTTGTGATCGCCATCGTTGGTCCGGCGAGCAGCCTTGGGCTCTCGCTGATCGGATTCCTTGCGTTGCGGGCGGGTATTGTCGGCGACGATTCTCCCGTAGAGGGAGTGCTGATCTATTTCACTTTCGCCAACCTTCTTGTAGGCGTGTTCAACCTGCTGCCGGGGTTTCCTCTGGATGGGGGGCGGGTCTTGCGATCGATCCTCTGGGGCAGCATGGGCGACATGTCACGGGCAACCAGGATTGCTGCCTCCGTGGGCATTGGGTTCGGCTGGTTGCTGGTTGGCGCGGGGGTGGTGATAGCGATCACCGACAACGTGATGTCTGGCTTGTGGATGGGTTTCATCGGTTGGTATCTGAAGGATTCGGCCGCATCGGTGCGTCGAGGTAGTTGTCGTAGAACCCTGTATGACGTGCCGGTCAGCGCCGTGATGTCGAAATCCGAGCGTCCGGTAGATCCGGCTACGTCGATATCGGCCCTGGTGGATGAGTACATGATTCCGTTCACGCGACGCTCGGTGCCGGTGGTGGAGTCTGGTCGCGTCGTCGGAATCGTTGCGCTACAGGATCTGGAGGTCGTGCACCGTGATCTGTGGGCGAAGACTCCGGTGTCGGTGGTTATGGCGAAGCCGCCGCTCTTTGTTGTGAGGCCTGACGATTCAATAGCTATGGCGGTTGGCTTGATCGCGAATCATCGTGTTAACCAGATTCTGGTTATGGACGGTGATGAACTGGTGGGAATTATATCGAGGGACTGGGTGATGAGATCTATGACTGTATAAGTGATTATATTGAGCAATGGTCTCGTCGTCCTTTGTGATGGCGAACCAGTCATGTCGGCCTCCCAGAACGTGTACGCCTTCCGGCCAGTCGATGGTCGGAAGCCAGGCGGCGGCAGGGTCTTCCGGCCCCTGGGCGAGGTAGACAGGTATGCCGGAGCTGGCGATCGCGGCTAGGCCATCATGGAATGCGAGTTGGGCGTAGACGCTGCGGTCTGCAAGGTCGAACACGCCACCGGCGATCAGGTGGAAGTCGGGAGCCTGTGATTCGCAGAGGGCTTGCAGGTTTCGAAACGCATCGAAAGGTGCAGCGCGTAGGCGTTCATCGACGGCCGCGCTGGGATTGCGCATCCCGGTTTACGGGCTATCGAGCCGGAATCCTGACGCATGGATGAATCGGGTTCGATAGCCCGTGTCCCTGTGTCTATTTTGAGTCTGCAAGGACCGCGTATTTACGAGCGGATCAATGCAAAACACGTTGGACGTGGAGTCACGCCTACGATCAGGGTACGTTTGGTAGGAGGTCCCGTATAACGGGAAGGATACCGATGCCGATGCGGGTTAACGCCATACCCAATCCCATACGAACCAGTATTAGAGGGTCTTAAAGCAGCGGTTGCATGCCGGAACGAGTTGGCGGTGTCGTGGTTTCGGGAGTTACTTCTGGGGCCTCTTTTGGGGCTGGGGATTCGGTCACTTCGACCGTCGGTTCTATTTGCACTCCACCCGCCGGGGCGTCCAGGTCAATGGTGGACATGCTGGCACCCGGGTTCGCGCCGACCGCCTCTTCCAGCATCGATACTGTGGATGGCTGGCAGGTGAGGAATATGACTTGCTGTCGTTCCGCCAAAGCGGATATGGCCGTGCACGCCGCCGCCGCTCGTTCCGGGTCGAAGTTGACGAGAAGATCGTCCAGTACCACCGGAAGCGGTGACCTTGATCCGTACTCGTCGACCAGCGCGAAGCGTATGGACAGCCATAGTTGCTCAGCCGCACCGCGACTGAGGTGTTCTGGACGCACTGGTCTACCTTCGGTTGTGACGACTTCGAACCGTTCTTCGCCGATCACGGCCCGGACACTGGAGTACCGGCCGCTGGTCATCTGGCTGAAGTAACGGGAGGCCGTCAGTAAGAGAGAGGGCTGCCGCTCCTCCTGAAACTCTTCGCGTGTCTGGTCCAAAAGGGATCGCGCCACGGTAAGGACGCTCCACTGGCGTGCATCTTCACGGAGGCGTTCTGTAAGTTCGTCGATGTGCGAGTGCAGCCTGGCGACTTCTGCCTCGGTCTCCATCTGTTTCAGCGCCGCCCTGACCTCACCGGCCTGGCCGACGGCGGAGTCGCGTTCCTCGCCGGTCGTTACAACCTTCTCATTGAGCAGCTGAAGCTCTGTTCCCAAGGTTCCGGGATCCGTTGATTCCAGAGCGGTGTCAATTTCCTTAGCCTCGGGGGAAAAAAGGTCGGGAGCGGTTCGTTTGATCGTTTCAAGTTCGTTTTCGAGTTCTAGTCGCGCCTCGGCGTCAGCAGCAACAATCCTGAACTCGTCCGCTGACTTGCAGCCAGCGGTATCCAGGAGATTGGCGATCTCGACCTTTGCCTTTCCAATTGCCAACTCTAAGTCTTCGCGTTCGTCCAACCAGGTTTTCGACTCTCCCTCGATCCTCCGGCGGTCTCCCAGCGATTCGCTGTGATCTGTCCATCGCCTCTCTAGGTCACGAAGTGCGGCCAGCCCATCTCCAGAACCCATTGGAGTGGGACCGGCTTTTTCAAGTATCGAGGTCAGTAGGAGGTTCGTATCGGAGTTGTGCTCCTCCATACGGTCAACGCGTTCTCGAATATCAGTGGATCGCTGTAGGTCTCGCCGCAAATCACTGAGGCTGTTAATGCTGGTAAGGGCGTCAACTCTTTGGAAGTGGGTGTGAAACTCCAACTCCTGCAATAACGTGGCCCAAGCCTTGTCTGTATTTTGCTGGTTCTCACTGGCCGCTTTTATTCGGCCCCTCGCCGTTGTTAGCTCTGTCTGTGCGTTTTCTAAGTTTGCCAGCGCAATATCGGCATCTTCCGCCAACCTTGTGGATTCGCTCTTGCGTTCAATATCGCGAATTAAAGCGTTGCCGACTTCTACGATAAGTCGTCCCGTTATTGGTGGCGTCAAGCCAAGTTCTGTAGAAATCAAGTCAATTTCTTCGACCACATCTGGCTCGGTTGTACCGATAGCCAGCTCTTGGCGACCGGATTTTATGGTCAGGAACGCGCCTGTGAGAGTAGCGACCGAACCAATTACAACTCCGGTGACCTCTGATACTGCGACAGCCCAGACGATACCAGCCAGTCCGATAACGATCAGCGCCAATCCGAGAATCAACGCGTTTCGCGAGGAGAAAACCGCGATCGATCCCGTGGGGCGTGTCTGATCCTGGTCAAGGTCAGCGATTGCACCTTGAAGGCGAGTGAGTCGGTCCCGTTTGCGTTTGAGCTCGTCTATGGTTTCTGTTGGGATATCCGCTATTGACCGGAGGTGGTTATCGGCGACGTCGAGTTTTTCGGTGGCCTCACGGACATCTTTTTCTGATGCTTCTAGGTCCCCGTAGGCGCTTGAACTCGTTCGTCCTGCCTCGTCTTTGGCCTCTGCAGCGGTCTGTATTTTTGCGATTGAACCCGCTGGATCAACAAACTGTCCCAGTTTCTCAGCAGTCCATTTTGGCCCGATGGAGGCGAGATCACGCATGACCCGTTGCTCTGTTTCGTTCGCACTGGCGACAAGCCCGGGCAACTCCTTAGTAACTGTCTCGTAAGCCCCGATGCGCGATACGGTGTGTCGCACATCATCTTCGCGATCTATGAACACTTCGACCACAGGAAGGCCGGATACGTGGCGTTCTCGTTCCCGTTCGTTTCGCTCCCCCTTAATTTTCTGTTCCTCTAGCTGATTTAAAGAATGTTTATATTCGGCTAGGCGTTCGAGTCCGCCGGGCGGAAATTTTGACGTGTCTGGAAGTTGATTGAGATCATTCCTGACACGCTGTGCTATGAGCCAAGGATCCCGTAATTTTAAGAGTCGTAGAGCACGTGATTCGTCTGTCCTGAGATAAATTAGACGTTCTTCAAGTTCAGATGCCAGGGTTTGGAAGGCACGGAGGTCATCAGAAATCCTCTCGTACCCGGATAACTCACGGCGCCGGTCATCTAGCTCACCCTGAGCGGCGCTTAACTCTTTCTCTAGATCGAATAACGATCCGGACCGAACGCGACGAAATTTCGAAATGCGGTCGTCGAGCTGTTTCGATACGTCCCGGAGACTGATATTGCCGATGCCGAGGCCGGCGGAGTAGATCCTCTCGGTGATCTCACCACGACCGAGTGCTTCGAACGATTGAAGCTCTGAGAGGCTGATGCTGAAGACATTTTGGTAGAACGCGTCGTCCACGTCGCCGGTCAACTCTCTGAGGAGGTCTTCTGCTCCATCCCGAGTGCCAGAGATCGTGACCGGCCCGCCGCGGGTGCCCTCGACTCTGTGGATAAGGTACGGATCGCCGGATGAGTTCGTTATGTGGACCCCGCCGGCAGCTCCACCGGGTAACGTGGGTTCGTAGTAATAAATGGCACGGTCTGGCGAACGACGTTGCGGGAAACCGAACAAGACCACACGCATGAAGGCGCGGAGGGCAGATTTTCCAGCTTCGTTCTGACCGTGAACTACCGTAAGCCCGGGCGAGAACTCGCCGACCTGCCTGCCATTGAACGGGCCGAAGTTGTCCATTTCCAACCGAGTTATGCGCATGCTATTCCTCGCGCTCGAACAACTCGGCCAGCTCCCAGCGAGCGGCGTCAATGATCTCTGCCAGTTGCGGATCATCCGGCATGTCCAGCACTCCGGCGAAGCGCCTGTGGCCTAAGACGCCTTCAAGGGATCTGAGAAGCTCGCCCTCGGTGGCATCTCCTTCAAGGGCGGCAATGCTGCGTTTCATGACTGCGCCAACGAAGTCATTGCGTTCAGCGAGCGCTGCGATATCGACCTGAGGCCCGGTTCTATCCGAGATGCGCTCTACCCAGATGAACGGCGTCGATGATGTGTAGCCGGTTCGCAACTCATCCGACAGATCCGTGATGGCGTTCTCCGCCGAGAGGTCGTGATGCAGTGGTCCCCGACCCGTGAGCGAGATGCGACACACGAGGCCCCGCCCGTCAGCTTGAATGCGCTCCTGTTCGATAGCGGCGTGTGCCGCATCCATCAAAGAGTCAATGTCGGCGAGACCATCGATAGAAACGTCGATAGATTCCCATCGAACAACGTCCAGTGGCTCGAAAAGTGATGACGTACGCCCGGTTTCATCGACATCCACGATCAGTGCACCGCGTGCTCCCGACTCGTTTGGGTGCCTACCTTGAAGGTTGCCCGGATAGGCGATTACGGGGTCGGAGTGCTTCAGGGTCCGACGAGTGTGGACGTGTCCCAGCGCCCAGTAGTCGATCCCGGTTCCGGAAAGATCATCGACCGTGCAGGGTGCGTAGTTGTCGTGCTCCGCAATCCCGCCGACGTTACAGTGAAGGAGTCCTATTGAAAACAGGCCTTGCGAAGGTGGTGCGAACTGGAGTGCGAGATTGTCGTGGACTTCCTGCGTCGGGTAGCTGATGCCCTGAACCTGCGCTACGGGCGATCCGCCGAGGCTCGCTGTTTTCCATTCAGGTTCCGGGCCGAAAACGTGTGCCGAGTCAGGGATGCGAATACGTGACAACCTGCCGTCGAGCGGGTCGTGATTGCCATGGACAACGAACGCCTGAATGCCGTGTTCTTCCAGTCGTGCCAGCCCGTCCCGAAATCGCATCTGCGCCTGGACGCTGCGATCGGCGCTGTCATACACGTCTCCTGCGATCAGCAGGAAGACTGCTTTTTGCGTGATACACAGGTCGATCAGGTTTGAGTAAGCCTCAAATGTGGCGTCTTTGAGTTGTTGCGCTATTCGTGGCTCGTTCTTGAGCAGACCTTTGAAGGGGCTGCCTATGTGGAGGTCGGCGGCGTGTACGAATCGGAACGGCTGCATGTGGTGTGGATTGTAGCAACGAGCCGGGGGAGTTCCTCGTGTTGTGTCACTGGATTGTGATTTTTGATTGTCCGTAAACGCGAAGAGGGGCCGGACCTGACGGCCCGACCCCTCTTCTTTGAACTCTTGGGAGCCCCTGGAAACTTTAGTCTGGAGAGACTAAAAGTCCATTCCGCCGCCGGGCATGCCACCGGGCATGGCGGGCTCGGCCTGAGGCGTTTCGGTGATGAGCGACTCTGTGGTCAGGATCATTCCTGCCACGGAGACTGCGTTCTCTACCGCTGCTCTGGTCACCTTTGCCGGGTCGAGGATGCCAAACTCGATCATGTCACCGTATCGGTTATCCATGGCGTCGAAACCGAAGTTTCCTTTGCCCTTACCGACGGCGTCCAGGACCACAGCGCCTTCGGCACCGGAGTTGGATGCGATAACTCGGATCGGCTCCAGCAAGGCTCGGCGAAGGATGTCTACGCCGGTCTGCTCGTCGCCGCTGGCCTTCACCTTGGCGAGGTCTACGGATGAGCGGATCAAGACCGTGCCGCCGCCGGGGACGATTCCCTCTTCAACGGCTGCTCGTGTGGCGGACAGTGCGTCCTCAACACGCTGCTTCTTCTCTTTGAGTTCGATCTCCGTTGACGCGCCGACCTTGATGATCGCCACTCCGCCGGAGAGCTTGGCCATGCGCTCCTGGAGCTTCTCGCGGTCGTAGTCGGAGGTGGTCTCTTCGATCTGGGCCTTGATCTGGGAGATGCGGCCTTCGATCTCGGATGAGTCGCCGGCGCCTTCTACGAAAGTCGTGTCGTCCTTCGAGGAGACGATGCTCTTCACCCGGCCAAGGTCTTCGATCTCGGCGGAGTCCAGGCTGCGTCCGATTTCTTCGGAGATGACCTGTCCACCGGTGAGGATGGCGATGTCCCGCAGCATTTCCTTGCGGCGGTCGCCGAAGCCCGGGGCCTTGACTGCCAGCACGTTGAGCGTGCCACGCAGCTTGTTGACCACGAGGGTGGCCAAGGCTTCACCGTCAACGTCTTCGGCGACGATGACGAGGTTCTTGGAAACCTTCAGGACCTTCTCAAGGACCGGGAGGATGTCTGAGACTGCGGAGATCTTCTTGTCCGTGATGAGGACCAGGGCGTCAGACAACGCTGCCTCCATGCGGTCAGAGTTGGTCACGAAGTACGGCGAGATGTAGCCACGGTCGACCTGCATTCCCTCGACGTAGTCAACTTCATCCTCGAGTCCACGGGACTCGTCGACTGTGATGACGCCGTCCTTGCCGACCTTGTCGATGACGTCGGCAACGAGGTTACCCATCTTGTCATCGTGGGCGGAGAGTACCGCAACCTGTGCGATCTGGTCTCTGCCTTCGACGGGGGTGGAAAGCTTGGATATGGACTTGCGGACGGATATGACACCGAGCTCGAGTCCACGCTTGAGGGCCATGGGGTCGGAGCCGGCGGCGACGTTCTTGAAGCCTTCATTGATGATCGCCTGGGCGAGGACCGTGGACGTGGTTGTGCCGTCACCGGCGTCGTCGTTGGTCTGCTTGGAAGCTTCTTTGAGGAGCTGTGCGCCCATGTTCTCAAAGGGGTCTGCCAGGTCGATCTCTTTTGCGATAGAAACGCCGTCAGAGCTGACCTGGGGCGGGCCGAATTTCTTGTCAACGATTACGTTGCGACCCTTTGGGCCGAGCGTAATTTTGACGGTGTCGGCGAGCATGTCGATTCCGATCTTCAATCGGGACCGAGCATCCTCGGCGAACTTAAGTTCTTTTGCTGGCATATTTTCCTCTTGGGACGCCCGGCTATTTGCGGGGCGTGCTGTTAATCCTTCCTTGGAAGGAGGGGGGTCTAGATGGTGGCGAGGATGTCGCTTTCACGAACGACCAAGTACTCGGTTCCGGCTTCGGTGTACTCGGTTCCCGCGTATTTGGAGTAGATGACGGAGTCGCCGACCTTGATGGTCAGTGCGATCGTCTTGCCGTCGTCGGTGACCCGACCGGGGCCAGCGGCAACAACTTTGCCCGTCTGGGGCTTTTCTTTGGCGGTGTCGGGGATGTAGATCCCGCCGGCCGTCTGGGAGACGTCGTCTTCACTCGGCTCGATCACGATTCGATCGGCCAGAGGCTTGATTTTGACCTTTGCAGCCACTCTTAGGTTCCTCCTGATGTATTCGAGTATTTCTTTCGGCGAATTGCCGCACGCCCGGCGTTCTTAAAACGGTTGTGGGCTGGTACGCGCTGATTCGCTTTCCATTAACCCGTTGTGTTTCCCACCGGAATTAGCACTCAAGTGTTTCAAGTGCTAAGCGTTTGGATTTTATGAGCGCAATTACGAAGTGTCAACGATTGCGCGGCACTTTGAGCCAGTTGGTCTGACATGGTGAAGCTACGGGGGCATTTAGTGCCGTAAGACGGGCCCGTTGTGGGGTATCCCGGCGGGTCTTCTCTCAAAAGACCCGCCGGTGACCACTAAGTACGAGGTGTGGGTTTTGCCAGAGCCCGTTTGCGGGATCGCGTATCGGTTCCGGATGGTGTCACGGTGAAGATGATTGTGTGCCCGGTAGTGGCACGGGTGTCGCGCATAAATTCGCAGGTGTTACGCACATGTATTTGCCCGCAGGAGCCACGAATCATCATCCGTACGGGTCGGCCGCTTGCGGCGATGTTGGCGTACACGCCGGAAGATATTGATGGTCTGCCGGAGTCGGCTATCGAGTCGTTTGCGGGGACCGGAAACCCGTTAAGCCAGAGACGATTGAACGCGGGCGAGGCGGTTGTCGATGTCCGCAGCGGTGCCGGATTCGACTCGCTTCAGGCTGCGCGCCAGGTCGGCCATTCCGGATCGGTTATCGGCGTCGATATGACGCAGGCGATGATGGACAAAGCGACCGAAGGCGTCGAAGAGATGGGACTGACCAACGCCGAGTTCAGGCTTGGGTATGCCGAATCCCTTCCCGTCGACGACGGTTTTGCCGATGTCATGATCAGTAACGGGGTGATCAACCTGACGCCCATGAAGGAGATCTTCAGGGTGCTGAAGCCCGGAGGCCGTATTCATATAGGCGACATCGTTCTCCACGTCGAGGTGCCGCAATCGGCCAAAGACGAGATAGATTTGTGGTCTGGCTGAATCGCGGGTGCTCTGCTGGAAGCAGAGTGGAAATGGTTCCTTGGCGAGGCCAGATTCAAGGATGTTCGGCTTGGCGAACAGATAGATGTGTTTTCAGGCTCGAAGCATGAGTCGTCTGCGGCTAACTTCTAGACTTACGGTCTGACCATATTCGGACGTAAGCCCGGGGATTAGGGCTCAAGAATACGTCGGGTTTGAAAGACCCTTAAATCTCTGGGAGAAACAAAACAGCCCCGCCGGTCGTTAGACCGGCGGGGCTGTTATTTGTTCGGGTTTGGTCCTAGCTCTCGGACTCTTAGTCGGCCGCCTGGGAACTGTCGTTGCCGCCGTCCCGCATCGCCCAGAACACTCGTTCAGGGCTGAGAGGGAGCTGGGTCATACGGGTGCCGATTGCGGCGCTGATGGCGTTGGAGATTGCTCCGGCCGG
>Ga0115002_10004803_pt1 | contig 16182 bp, 10 predicted proteins | sample ArcticOcean_MG_C_8_FD_89576 | JGI IMG/M metagenome (GOLD analysis project Ga0115002, IMG submission 89576) | Marine microbial communities from western Arctic Ocean - ArcticOcean_MG_CB11_86 | ecosystem: Environmental > Aquatic > Marine > Oceanic | place: Arctic Ocean: Canada Basin | collected... | reverse complement strand
GCTTTCGGGCTTTAGCATGATATTGGCTTCGATCATCGAGAGCGGTGCCGGATCGGTCGGGCTGCTGCTGCGTCCGACTTTGCCGAACACGCGTTCGACTTCGGGAAATTTCTTCAGCTCCCGATCCATGGTCTGCAGAACTCGGGTTGCCTCTTCGATGGAAATGCCCGGCAACGTTGTCGGCATGTAAAGCAGACTCCCTTCATTGAGTGGCGGCATAAACTCGTTGCCGAGACTTCGATACACGGGCACCGTTGCGACCACTGCCAGCAATGCCGCAATGACCACCGGCCAACGCCAACGCACCGCGAGGCGCACGAGCGGTGCATAGCCGGCTACCAGGCTTCGGTTGAGCCAACTGTCCTCGCCACGGATTCGTCCCCGAATCAGCAACACGGCGAGCGCCGGAATTAACGTTACCGACAACAGTGCTGCAAAAAACATGGAATAGGTCTTGGTAAACGCCAGCGGCTTGAACAAACGGCCTTCGGTACCTTCCAGTGCAAACACCGGCACGAACGAAACGGTGATGATGAGCAGTGAAAAGAAGATACTGGGTCCCACTTCCTGCATCGCCGCAATCACGACCCGAATGCGCGCTTCCCCTGTCAGCGGGTCGCCGTGTAGCCGTCTGTGCACGTTATCGATGATGACGATCGCCGCATCGACCATCGCGCCAATCGCCACAGCAATCCCGCCGAGCGACATGATATTCGCCGTTAGACCTTGATAGAACATCGGAATAAACGACAGCAGGATCGCGATGGGCAGCGTCATAATCGCTACCAACGCCGAGCGCACATGGAGCAAGAAGACGCCAATCACCAGGGCGACGATCAGCATTTCCTCGATCAGGATATTCCGTAGCGTGTCGATCGCTCGATCGATCAGGCTCGAACGGTCATACACCGGCACAATCTCCACACCGGTCGGCAGACCGCGTTTGAGTTCCTCGATGCGGACTTTCACGCGGTCAATGACTGCCAGCGCATTCTCGCCATAGCGCATGATGACGATGCCGCCAACGGTAATGCCTTCGCCGTCAAGATCCGCCTGGCCACGTTGTAACGCGGGCCCCAGGCTGACGGTGGCCACATCGGCGACACGCACCGGAATCCCCCGGTCGCCAAGGCCAATCACGACTTCTTCCAGATCCGCAATTGAGGTCACGTAGCCCCGGCCACGAATGAACTGTTCGTGACCGGCGATTTCCAGCACTCGCCCCCCGACATCATTGTTTGAGTCACGCACGGCTGCGGTCACTTTTCGCAACGGTATTTTGTAGGAAGCAAGCTTATTGGGATCGATGTTAATTTGGTATTCCTTGACGAAACCACCCACAGCCGCAACCTCCGCCACACCCTCAACCGACTCCAATGCATAGCGCAGATTGAAATCCTGAAACGCGCGCAAGTCTGCGAGACTTTGCTGACCGGTTTTGTCGACCAGCGCGTATTGATAAACCCACCCGACGCCAGTCGCGTCCGGACCCAGGGTGGGTCGGACACTGTCCGGGAGTTTGGGGGCGGCTGAATTCAAATACTCCAGCACCCGCGAACGCGCCCAATACATATCGGTGCCGTCTTCGAAAATGACGTAGACAAACGACAGGCCCATGAAACTCTGCCCGCGAACAAACCGGACGTCCGGTGCTGCCAATAAGGTTGTCGTGAGCGGATAGGTGATCTGATCCTCAACGAGATCGGGACTGCGTCCTGGCCAATCGGTAAAGACAATCACCTGCACATCAGAGAGATCGGGGATTGCATCGAGCGGCGTATTAACAAGCGAGCGATATCCCCACGCCGCCAGCGCGGCGACAACCAGGATCGTGAGCAGCGCATTGTGCGCACAGAATGCAATCAATCGCTGCAGCGGCGAGGTGCGCAAGGAAGGGTCTACCATTGCTTCATCCCCGTTTTAAGTCGGGTCTCGGCAGCGATCAGAAAATTGCCGGAGGTCACGACTTTGTCGCCGTGTGCGAGTCCGTCGAGTACTTCGATGAATCCTTGTGTGCGTCGACCGCTTTGGATACGAACGGGTTTCAGGCGGTCGCGGCCAAGATCGACAAACACCACACGACTTTCACCGGCGACGATGACGGCCTCTTCAGGTACGCATCAGTCGATGCCCGAGGGCAGCCTGTAAAGACACCTCGGCATACATGCCCGGTTTGAGATCACCGGCCGCGTTATCAAGCGTCAGACGGACCCGGCCGGTACGGGTCTTGCCCTGCAGAAAGGGGTAAACGTACTCGATGGCTGCAGCCACACGCCGACCCGGCAGATACGGCAAGGAGACCACGGCGTTCGCACCGATCGAGATCAGATCGAGATCAGCTTCGTACACATCGGCTTCAACCCACACGCGCGACAGGTCCGCAATGCTGAGCAGCGTTTGACCTCGTGGCGCTGCGCTACCATTAGCGATGTGTCGCTCGATCACAATGCCCCTGCGCGACGCATGGATTGCCATGTAATCCTGCGGCACACCCCGACGTTCCAGCGCATCGATCGCTGCCGCGGACAGGTCCCACAGCGTCAGTCGCTTTCGTGCGGCACCAAGCAAGGTGTCGTCCGCGCCGAGGTTGGCGCGTCGCTTCCAGGTCTCAAGATACTCGCGCTGCGCCGCCAACACCGCCGGGCTGTACACCGTAAAGAGCACCTGGCCCTTGTGCACCTCGGCGCCCACGTAGTCGGCGCTAAGTTCTCCAATGTAGCCGTCAAACTTCAGGCTCACCTCTGACAGCAGGCGTTCGTCGTAGGTCACCTGTCCCACAGTTCGAATCGATTTCACCAGGTCACGGTGAATCGCAAGCCCCGTTTCCAGCCCGATCAACTGGCGGCGGCGGTTGTCAATTGTGATTACAGTGTCGTCATCATCTTCCGACATCACGCCGCCCATCGCGGTACCTCCGGCCGCAATGTTGAGCCCGAGACGATCCGTGGCCAGCTCGAATCGCGCTTGTCGAGTGTCGCCCTGCGGATCGATGATCTGAATTGTGAGCGGCCATTCACCGCGCATCGACAAGTTCAACTCGCCTTCAAAACGCCCCGGTGCCGTTTGCTCCAGTCCCGCCGACGTCCGCATCGCCTGCATCGAGCCCATAGCGGGCATTTCGGCGTAGGCGTCGAGGTTCACGTCGGTAACGGCGTTACCCTGCTCGTCCCGAAGCTCGACGATTAAAGCGTTATCACCCACTCGCGGCGTGCCCGGGTCAGTCGCAATCGCGACGTCCCACTCACCCACTTGAAACCGTGGCATGGTGTTAGCGTCGGTGGGTACAGATGTCGGACCGGCGGGCGGTTTCGATGAACTGTCTGTGCGCATTTGCAGATAGATCACAGTCGAAATCACCACGACGACCACAAACAAAACACTTCCAATCAGTGACTTTTTGTTCATGGCCGTTTCCCGGTTCCCTGCATACGCACAGGCAACGGGTTGATTCCCGACCAGCGTTCAAGCTCGGCTTGCCGTCGAATTACGTCCGCACGGCTGCGTTCCAACCCTTCCTCCGTCGCGAGTTTCTGTTTTTCCGCTGTGATGACTGATGAAAAGCTGCCGGTACCGCTTCGATAATCACCGAGTGCAGCGTCGAAGTATGCGTTCGCGAGCGGCAACAGGGAGGTCTCAAACAACGCTACCGTTCCAATCGACTCGACGACCTCCGCATGGGAACGTGCCAGTTCGCCCAAAAGTTGCGCGCGTTGCGCGTCGCGTTGTGCTTCAACCTGGCGCACCGTGGCTTTCGCACTGTTCAGGATCGCGCGCCGCTTGCCGCGGTCGATTGGTAGGTTGATCGACACCCCGACGACGGGACGTTTGTCTGCTTCGTCCCACAAACTGCTGTAACCGGCCATCACCCGAAAGTCAGGATAAAACGCTCTCTGCGCGAGCGTCACAGCTGCGTCGTGTCCGGCAATCTTTGCGTCAAGACGACGGAGATCCGGATGGGCCTGCAACGCCTGGCGCTCCAAATCGCTCACGCCAGGCACCGGCCGTTGAACGTGAACGCCGACCGGCACCGGCAGCGGCGTCGCCGGGTCTCGATTCAAGAGTGTATTTACCTGCGCCTGGACAGAGGACGCGATGCGCTTCAGTTGCAACAGATGCCGGTCGAGTTTCGCCAGTTCCATTGCGACCTGCAAAACGTCTTGTTGCAGGGCGTCGCCGGCGGCATACCGCGTTTCAACCACTGCTCGAAGTTCCTCGAGCAGCCCATACGATTCGTGATGAATGGCCAATGCCCGGCCAATGAAATACCACTCGGCATAGGCTGACTTCGCCCGGGCCGCCAGACGCAAGCGCAACGCACCGATGTCTTGCCGTGCTGCCGCCGCATCGTGCTCAGCCACAAGTCGGCGGGCTTTGAGCGTGCCCGGCCAGGGCAGCGACTGACTGACCTCGACCTTCTGATTCAGTCCCTGCCCTGCACGGCCGAACGTGCGCGGTGCGAATGCATGACTGAGCGAAGGGTCGTCGAGTGAGCCGGCCGGATTGATCCGATGTACCGCCACCTCGGCCACTGCAGTCAGTTCGGTAATGCCTGGGTTGCGTTCCCAAACCCGGGCCACCAGTTGCTCCGGCGTAAAACTCTGCCTGGTCAACGGGTCCGGCGGGTTTTGCGCCCAACTGGTCGACGTCAGCACCGCGCCCGCAACAACGGCAACGATATTCTTCGTAATCTGAATGACAGACACAGTCCACCTCCGGTCACGTCGTTTGAAAATGACGAACGGGCTCATACGCTGACGTGCATCTGACACGTCGGCTATGAGTCAGGAAGTGATGTGTCTAGATTCGCAGGCGCTGGGTAGTGGCGTAGGTGTCTGTTCCGCGGTCTTGAGGACTGCGGTTGACGCGCTGGGGAACGATCGCAACAAAGCGGCTGACCGGCAGACTGACAATCGCTTCGAGTAGGCTGGCCAGCGGCGGATCGACGTCCGAACGGACTTTGATCTGCTTGATAACAACGGATGTCTCGTCCGACGCGGGGTCAAAGCGCAGCTCGACCGACTGCTCACAGCACGGGTCAGACCCGGTCTCTGGCGTGCCACGGCTGGTCAGGTCGTCGCAGCAGCGGTCTTCCATGACCGTATTCATCATGGCGCAGACAAACATCGTTTGCGCGTGCAACGGCCCCGCCACCAGCATGAGGACCAGCGGAATCAAGTGGATGATTGTCGGTTTACGACGCGTCATGAAAGACAGTATATAGGCAGTCGGCGTGTCCAGACAGCGAGGGTGATGTCTCGCAAACCCGCGCGGTGCCTCTGTGATCCGGCGCCCGTCGTACCTCGCGCTACGCGGAGTCGTATTACCGACCGATCGGCTGATCGGTGGGCAAGCGCCCCTTGCACTGGCTTTTGCACGGGTGTGGCCAACATGTGCCCCGGCGCGCACGAGACGCGCGATCGTGCGGAGCGAGACGCATCGCGCGGCGACGCACAAAGCGCGGTATTCTCCGCACTCGCCGTCATCAAAAACTAATCTCGCCCTCAATCTAAAGAACAGGACCCGCGCCATGGATGCGATCAAGCTCAAAAAGACCCTCGCCGGGGGCGGACACGTCTTTGGCTGCATGTTGTCAGCCGCCGCTTCAACCCGGTGGCGCGGCGCGCTGCGGGGCAGCACCCTCGATTACTGCATCATCGACAGCGAGCACGGATCCCGGGACCGAACGGAGATTCAGCAACTTGTCGGGATGCTGCGGCAGGCTGACATCACGCCGATCGTGCGGGTGCCGATTCCGAAGGCCGAGTGGGTGGCGATGGCCAAGGACGCTGGAACCGCGGGGGTGCTCGTTCCGTACTGTGAAACGGTGGCAGAAGTTGAAGCGGTGGTGGCGACCGCCAAGTGGCATCCACTCAAGGGCGAGTACCTGCTGCGGGCGGTCAGAGAAAGTAAATTCCCGAGCAGCGAAACCAAGAAGTACCTGCAGCGCCGCCATCGCGAATCCCTCGTGATCATCGGCATCGAGTCCGAACCCGCGTACCAGAATCTTGACGCCATCCTCAGCGTCAGGGGCATCGATGGCATTTTCATCGGCCCCAACGACCTGAGTACGTCGCTCGGCATTCCGGACGACTACAAGAACCCGAAATACCTGCGCGTCGTCAAGGACATCATCCAACGCGCGGAAGCCCGCGGCATACCGACCATGGTGCACCAGCAGGACATTCCAACATCAACCAAAGCCCTTAAACTCGGTGCTCGCTTCGTGCTGCACAGCACGGATGCCGGCATGCTCCAGCGTGCGATCCAGACCGAGATGAACCAGCTTCGCAAACTTGCCGGCGCGGCATCAGCAAAAACTCGCAATACCGTGGATACCGTCTGATCCTGGCGGGCGCTTGACCCCTTGACCTTGACCCCTTGACCTTGAGCCCCTTGACCTTGAGCCCCTTGACCTTGAGCCCTTTGACCTTGAGCCCTTTGACCTTGAGCCCTTTGACCTTGAACTCTTGACCTTGAACTCTTGACCTTGAACCGGGGGCCCCGGCGCACCGCCTTTCCGACATGAGCATTGCACGACAGGTTCCCGGTCAATCGGCCTTTCTGTTGGCTGGCAACCTCTTTACGCTGGTCGCCGGGTTCGGCTTCCAAATCTACGTTGCCCGTACCATCGGCGCAGAAGGCCTGGGCATCTTTGGCATGCTCGAGGCAGGCGTGGCATTTGCCGCGGGCTTGCTGGGCTTCGGACTTGCACACGGGGCCGTCCGGTTCATCCCGGAACTCATCGCGACCGGGCAGGCAGAGAAGATACGAACTCTCGTCTTCGGAGGATTGCGAGTGCTCGGGGTGGCGGGTGGTCTTGCCGCGATCGGCGGCGGCCTCGCCATGACCTTGTGGCCGCTACCTGATTCCGGCGTGCAGATTCACCGTGATCTCATCCTGGCCGGATTGCTGCTTGTGCCCCTCGGCCTCATCAACGAATTCCAGATCCAAACCCTTCGCGGCTTCCTCGACATTCGCTACATCGTCATCGGTTCGTCGTTCATTCAGTTAATGAGCAAGATCCTGATTACCGTTGTCGTCTTTCAATTCAGCCGCGATGCCTTCGGCTATGCGGTGGCCGTCGTCGCGTCGACGGCCACCGCAACCGCGTGGATGGCGATGGGCGTGCGCAAACACCTGCGGCCGCTCGTTCCCGCCGGGTCCTGGCGCTACCCGCCCGAATGGCGCCGGTTCTGCGGGACCATGTATTCACAGTTTTTACTGCTGTTCTGGGTGCTGCCGTTCTACCGGCTGGTGGTGGGCATCACGAACGGTCCGGCTGCAGTCGGCATTCTCGTCATATGCTTCACGCTGTTCGCCTTGCCGGGCATTTTTCACCAGATGTTGCTGACCATCGTCACGCCGATGTTCTCCGCTGCAAATGCTACCAGCGACCGGGAACGGCTTGACGCACTCTTTCACCTGACCCTCGACTGGGCCGTACGCGGCGCTTTGCCCCTCATCCTTTTTCTGATGTTTTTCGCCGAGGATGTGCTCGCACTCTTCGGCGCCGAGTTCCAGGCCGGCGCATGGCTGCTTCGCATCCTTCTGGTCGCCCAGTTCGTCAACCTTGCGGCAGGCCCGGTCGGCAACTTGCTGAACATGACCGGCCACGAACACGGCGTCAGACGTATCACGGCGATCTCAACGTTGATCGGCACGGCACTTTTTCTGGTGCTGGTTTTTCCACTTGGCGCGCTCGGCGTGGGTATCACGCTCCTCGTTACGATGACCTGCACCAATCTCCTGACTCTGCAGCTCGCGGCTACCCGACTTCAGCTCCGGTGGTATGACCCTCGGTTCCTGCGTTGGGCCGGGCCGGCTATCCTCGCGGTCCTGCCGGCGCTCGCGCTCGACTGGTTGCAAATGCCGCTGCCGGCGACGGGTCTGGCCAGCATGCTCGTCGTCACGTATGTTGTCTTCTTCGCCAGCCACTTGCTCCTGCACGGACTGGCTGACGACGACCGAGAGGTGGTGAACATGGTGGTCGGACTGCTGCGGCCGACCAATAGCCTCCCCACCCCCCCCTGCCAAGTGACCGGAATCAACATCCGAGCGCGACATGGCTGCTATGATTGCGAGCATGCGGTCGCGGCAGCGACCTGGAAGCAATGACACACAACGCTGCCGCTGCGCCTGACTGTCGGCGCTTTCTGCAGACTGACCGCGCTTACCCACCAACATAATCGACAAATGCGCAAAAACCTGCGCAGTGAGGAATCAACTGTGAGTACTACTGAACATCACGACGTCATCATCATTGGCGCTGGCATATCCGGACTGGGTGCCGCCTGTCATCTGCAGCGAGAAAGCCCGGGCCGGGACTACGTCATCCTTGAGGGCCGCGACGCCATCGGCGGCACCTGGGATCTCTTCCGGTACCCCGGCATCCGCTCCGACTCCGATCTCTACACCTTCGGCTACGACTTCAAGCCGTGGCACGCGCAGCCCATTGCGACCGCCGAGGAAATCCTCAAATACCTGAACGAGGTGGTCGAGGAGAACGAACTGCAGCCCAAAATTCGCTTCAACCACTGGGTCAAGCGTGCTGCCTGGTCTTCGGAAGACGCGGCCTGGGCCGTCGAGGCTGAGATTGAGGGCGAAACGCGGCGCTTTACCGGCAACTTCCTGTTCATGTGTCAGGGCTATTACGACTACGAGGGCGGTTACCGCCCGGACTTCCCTGGCGAGGCGGATTTCGCCGGAGACATTGTCCATCCCCAGCAATGGCCCGAGGATCTGGACTATCAGGACAAACGCATGGTCGTCATCGGCTCGGGCGCAACCTCCGCAACGATCGTGCCCGCCGTTGCTGACAAGGTCACCCACGTCACACAGTTGCAGCGCTCGCCCACGTACTACTTTGCAATGGACAACTCGGTTGAAGAGCCCATGATTGAGGAGTTGCGTGCGCTGGATGTGCCCAAAGACTGGATTCATGGCATCAAGCGACGACAGGCACTCGCCTTCAGCGAGGAGATGACGGAGCGCTCCCTCAACGAACCCGACGCGGTCGCCAAAGAACTCATCGGCGGCGCCGCCGCGGCGCTTCCCGCGGACGCGGATGTCGAAACGAACTTCACGCCGCGTTACAGCCCGTGGAAAGAACGTCTCTGCCTCTTGCCCGATGGTGACATGTTCACGGCGATCCGATCTGGCAAGGCGTCTGTTGTAACGGACGAGATCGATCGTTTCGAGAGCGATGGCATTCGCCTCAAATCAGGCGACCTGCTACCTGCCGACATCATCGTAACCGCCACCGGTATCGAACTCTGCAGCCTCGGCAACATCAGCTTTGAGGTGGACGGCAAAGCGGTCGCGGTCCCGGACACCTGGACTTATCACGGCATCATGATCTCCGACATGCCGAATCTAGCCTGGATTTTCGGCTATATCCGCTCGTCGTGGACCATGCGTTCAGACCTGATCGCCCACTATATCTGTCGCTTGCTGAACCACATGGATGCCGAAGGTGTGCGGCAGTGCACGCCGCGCCTGCGACCCGAAGATTCGGGCATGAATGGCAAGCCTTTCATCGACCCCGAGGACTTCGCCCCGGGCTACATCCGTCGCGGTGCACCCAAGCTGCCGAAACAGGGCGGCAGCGGTCCATGGATCAACAGCCAGGACTACTATCAGGAAAAGGACTTTCTGCCGGACGCGGGGTTTGACGACGGCGTGCTGGTCTTTGACAACCCGTCACCCAGTGGACGGGACAAGGATCAGGCCGCGTAACTCACGCCCAGTCGGCAAGCCAGAACTCGCCGCCAACTACAGCGGCGCCCGAGTCAGGCCCGGCGTCGACAGGCCGGCAATGCGGCCGCCAACAGCGACAGTGTCAGCGGTGCGGGCACCGGTGTTGGAAGCGGATTGAGGCTGTCCGGGCCGTAGTTCAGCCAGAGCGCGTCAACGATGAACTCAGCGGGTCCGCCGATGGAGTAGAGCAGGGCTTCCTCGTTCATCAAACCCGCTGCACGCGTGATGCTCACGAACTCCCAGGCACCCGTCGTCAGCGAGGTGGACAAGCTGAACGTTCCCGGCACGTTCGCACCAAGCTGAAAAGGCATCGTGCCACTGACCACATAGACCCAACCGCTGAATGTCAGCTCTGCGGTTGGACTCCACGGCGGTGCGTGATCGGTATTGAAGGAAAAGCCACCGTCTCCGCGCCCGCCCGTCGTAAAGCGTAGCGCCGCCGAGCCATCGATAACGTCAGTACCATAGGTGCTGATCATGTCCGTCGAACTGACCAACTCGCTGGTCAGCAGCGCGCCTGAATTGCTCCACTGGAACCAATGATCCGCCGCGGACGCGATGCCATGCCCGACCACAGGGCCAACCAACCCCGTCTCAACACTACCGTTGTCGAGCAGGTTGCCGGTCTGCGGCCCAATCGGTGCCGCGGTCACCGACATCCCCACCAGAGCCAAAGGAATGGCGAGGGTTATCACCAGCCGTACCGTGATCGTCTTGAACATATCGTGTCCTATCAATTGGTAACCTCCCCACTCGAATCACCAGACATACAGCAATGGCCATGCCACTTTTCACTATTTTCTTATAAATCAGTCTGTTAAAGGATCTCTGCGGGTCACAGGCAGATGGATTCATTCAAGACGTAAGAAATCCCGACGCACTCGTCCGCCACAAGGGGCACACGGCACCCCGACCACTCACTTCTTACACCCCCACGACTGCTATCATCACCGCATCCATCAATGCCGGACGACGCCGTGACCACTAGTAACGTGTCTCTGGACGACAAGTACGACCTCGAGCAACCGCGCATTTATCTCACCGGGACCCAGGCGCTGATTCGCCTCTGCCTCGAGCAGTCCGCGCGGGATGAGGCCGCAGGTTTCAGGACGGCGGGCTACATCTCAGGCTATCGGGGTTCACCACTTGGCAACGTTGATCTGCAATTTCAGCGCGCCGCCGACATCCTCGCGCCCCGAAACATCATCTTCGAACCCGGCCTGAACGAGGACCTGGCCGCGACCGCCTTGTGGGGCACCCAGCAGGCTGACCTGCACGGCGAGGGCAAATTCGATGGTGTCTTCGGCCTCTGGTACGGCAAAGGCCCCGGGGTCGACCGGTCCGGCGACGCGCTGCGCCACGCCAACCTTGCCGGTACCGCCCCCAAAGGCGGCGTGCTGCTGCTGATGGGCGACGACCACACCTGCGAGAGTTCAACGACGGCGCACCAGAGCGAGTACGCGCTGGTTGACGCCCAGATTCCCATCTTCAACCCGGCAACCATCGCCGACATCCTTGAGTTCGGCCTGCACGGTTGGGCGCTATCGCGCTTCGCGAGCGTCTGGGTTGGGCTGAAAGCAGTGAAAGAGAACATCGAGAGTTCCGGTACCGTGGATGCGCGGATGGCGCGCGTCGACCCGCAGCTTCCCGACGACTTCGAGATGCCCTCGGATGGTCTCAGCATCCGCTTGAACGACCATCCGACCGTGCAGGAAACACGACTGCACCGGCACAAGATGAACGCCGTGCGGGCATACGTGCGGGTGAATCGACTGGACAAGATCACCATCCGCGGGGACTCGCCAACGGTTGGCATCATCTCGGCGGGAAAATCGTATCTGGACGTCGTGCAAGCCCTCACCTCGCTCGGCATTGATGACCCAACAGCCATCGACCAGGGCCTCACGGTTCTGAAGCTCGCGATGACCTGGCCCGTGGAGCCCACCATCGTCCAGCAATTCGCCGAAGGCCTTGACCAGATTATCGTGGTCGAAGAAAAGCGCGGCCTGATCGAAGAGCAGATCCGCGCGATCCTGTATGAGCTACCCGAACGGCCATCTATCGTCGGCAAACAAACGGAGTCTGGCGACGTCCTTTTCCCCGCGGAACTGGCGCTCAATCCGGTACACATCGCATCGGCCATCGGCCACCGCCTGCCCCATGCGTCCGCAGCCGTCACCGCCACACTCGGTGACATCGATTCGCGCCTCGCACAAGAACGCGACGATCTGCCGGTCGCGCGCGGCCTCGGCTTCTGTGCCGGTTGCCCGCACAACACGTCCACACGGACACCCGACGGCGCGCGCAGCTATGCTGGCATTGGATGCCACTGGATGGCCCAACTCATGGATCGCGGAGTCGAGGGTTACACGCACATGGGTGCCGAGGGCGCCAACTGGATCGGTGAGGCCAATTTCTCGACCCGCGACCACGTCTTTCAAAACATTGGCGACGGCACGTACAACCACTCGGGGCTGATGGCGATTCGCGCGAGCATCGGTAGCAACGTCAACGTCACTTACAAGGTGCTGTACAACGACGCCGTCGCACTCACCGGCGGCCAGGCGAACGACGGCGGTCTCGACAACTATCAGATCGCCCATGAACTCGTCGCAGCCGGTGTGCGATCCCTTGTGTATGTGGCCGACGAACCGGACCGCATTGATCGCAAGCGCCTGCCTGCGGGCATCGTGCTCTGGCATCGTCGCGATCTCATGCGGGTGCAACAGGACATTTCCAGGGTCGCCGGCACCACCGCCATCGTCTACGACCAGACCTGCGCAACCGAACAGCGTCGACGTCGCAAGCGCGGCGGCGCGCCCGCCGTCGACAAGCGTCTCTACATCACACCCGAGGTTTGCGAAGGCTGCGGCGACTGCGGCGTGCAATCGAACTGCGTCGCGGTTCAGCCGCTCGAAACGCCGCTCGGCCGCAAGCGCCGGATCGACCAGTCGGCCTGCAACAAGGACTTCACCTGCCTCGACGGGTTTTGCCCAAGCTTCGTCACCATCCACGGCGCGCAGCCACGCGTTCAGACCGGGTCGCTCGACAACCTGCCGTCTGTGCCGGAACCGGCGTCGAGACCAGCGCTGGACGCGCCCTACGCGATCTTGGTCAACGGCATCGGCGGCACCGGTGTCGTCACGATTGGTGCGCTCATCGGCATGGCCGCTCACATCGATGGCAACGCCGCCGGTTTGATCGACATGGCAGGCCTTGCGCAAAAAGGCGGAACGGTCTTTTCACACATCAAGATCGCGCGCTCGCCGGCCGACATCAACGCCATTCGCGTCGCCGCCGGTGGCGCGGACCTGCTGCTGGGCTGCGATCTTCTGATCAGCGCAACCAACGCCGCCTTGTCGACCCTGAGCACGGAAGCAAGCCACGCGGTCATCAACTCACACGAACAAATGCCGGTTGAGTTTGCACGGCAGCGCGACTTTGATCTGCCCCTCAGCCTGATGGAACGGCGCATTCAGACCAGCGTTGCCGACGGACGAGCGACATTTGTGAACGCGACCCGGATAGCCACGCAACTGCTGGGTGACAGCATCGGCGCCAATCTTTTCATGCTGGGAGTCGCCTACCAACGGGGACTGATCCCGCTGACAGCTGGCGCCATCGTTGCCGCCATTGAGCTAAACAATGTCGCCATTGATCTAAACAAGAAGGCTTTCATGCTGGGCCGGTATTGGACCTTTGATCCAGCAGCGGCCGCGGCCCTGCTGCCGGCACCCGACGCACCAACCACTCAGACGCTCGACGAGATCGTTGCGGACCGCAAGGGGCGACTAACAAGCTATCAGAATGCCGCCTACGCCACGCGGTACGACGAACTCGTGCAACGTGCGCGTGCGACGGGCAGCGAAACGTTTACGGAGGCGGTCGCGCGCTGCTACTTCAAGCTGCTGGCGTACAAGGACGAATACGAGGTCGCGCGGTTATATAGCGATCCCGCGTTCAAAGCTGGACTGGGACAGAGTTTCAGCCACATCGGCAAATTGCAGTTCCATCTGGCGCCGCCACTACTGGCCAAACACGATGTTGTCGCGGGCAAGACACGCAAGATGACGTTCGGTTCGTGGATCCTGCCGGCGTTCCGCCTGCTCGCCAAGGGCAAGTCACTGCGAGGCACCGCGCTCGACCCGTTCGGCTACTCGGCGGAGCGGCAGGCAGAACGTCAGCTCATCGTCGGGTACGAAGAGCAGATAGCATCAATTATCGACGACTTTGCCAATACCAATGAAGACAAGGCCATCGCCATCGCGTCATTGCCCGATGATATCAGGGGTTTCGGGCACGTGAAGCTCGCGAGTATTGAGGCGACCCGCGCAAAGAAAGCGACGCTGGAAACAGAACTCTACGGCAGCGGGGAGGGCACCACGCAACTGCAAACGATTGAAGTTAGTCAGGCGTAGCCCAGAATCTTGAGCAGCACGTGGGACGAAGAAGATTTATGTCGACTGCAAAGCTTTGGGGACTCTCGCAGCATTGAAGGCTGAAGGATACTTCTAACAGCCCGATGGGTTAGTGGGCACAGAGCGAGAGACGGAAACACCGAAGATTGCAGTCACCCGGATATCGGGATCATGACCATGTCAATCAGCGCCCGGTGCCTCGAAGCGGCATTGATGATGTTGCACGCACATCGTCGGCTGGCAGATGAACAGACCCACCAGCATCGCCCCTGGGATGCCAGACGAGCAGGCTGTTGTGCTCAAGGTTAAGCAACTACAGTGCACTAACAAAACCTGCCAACGTCTTCGCAAGGACCATCTTCAGGCTCGCCAACGACGAGCCCCGCTAGCGCCAACCCGCAATCCCAAACGTCTTCGCTGCGACCGGCAACCGTGTGCGCGCCGATGGTCGGTCCCACCGCGCGATGTTCGCTCTCGATGGCCCGCGGATCAGCCTGGACAAACTGGGGATAGCACGCGGGTTTGATCTCGCGGTTCGTTGGACTGATAAAGCGGAAGTTGCCGTCACCTTCGACGACCCGAAATTCGACCCGCTGCAGGGAATTATGATGGTGCGCACACAGACTCACGAGATTGTCGAGGCGCGTGGCACCGCCGTCGGCCCAGTGTTCGACGTGGTGACCCTCGACCTGACGCGAAGTGCAGCCAGGAAAACGACAACCGCGGTCCCGGGCGCGTAGTGGGAACTTCAGGCGTGTCGGTAACGTGCGCCTGCCGATGTCGAGGACATTGCCAGCGCCATCCTCGATGACGGTACGCACCCGTGCGTCGCAGGCGAGTCGCCACACCACCGACGGGGCCAGGAACTCACCCGAGTCCAACCGGCAGGTGTCCTCGGCCGCGATCCGGCGATCGGAAGTCGCTGCGTTGGCATTGACATGGATGAGTACCTCGACCTGATCGGTCAGGGGCTTTGGCGGCCGCTGATCGCGCAACCACGCCCCCGCCAGCCGGGTCATCGCCTCCGCCCGACGTTGCGGCCAGTTCACGCCGTCAGTCGCCACCACGTCGCTGTTTCCGTCACTGTTTCCGTCGCTGTTTCCTTAGTAGCGGGAGTAGCGGGAGTAGCGGGGTCACCAGCGTTGGACACTGCAGGCCGCGATGTTTCGCTGAATAATGTTTCCGCGGAAACATCATCGGTGCGATCGCTCTGTCGCATCATCTCGACGATCGACTCCATCGCTTTGACGACGAGCGCGCCATCCTCCGCTGGTAGACGCAGATGAAAGACGTACATGCCATCGTCCTCCTGAAACCAGCGGCACTCCGCCACCGACGAGGTCTCTTGTCTGGCGATGCGCTGGTGCTTGCGAAAGCCGCGGACCAGTTGCTCCATGTGGCTCGCGGTGCCGTGGCGGGCAATCATCATCAGGTGTGACTCGTTGCCAGATGTTGCCACGCGCTTCATGGTCCGCACCTTGGAATAGCTAACTTCACCTTTCTCGAACGCAGCGTCGATCAATGGAAGATCACGTAAGACGCGGGCAACCCGCACCTTCTCCCGCGCGACCACTTCGCTGATACCGAGCCGATAGTTCATCCAAAAGGCGAGGGACTTCACCCCGGGTCCACTCCAGCCCTCACGTGCATCAAAGGCGTCGAGCAGCTTCAGGAAACCGTACCCGGCCGCGTTGAGGTGCCCGGCGAGCGTCAGGATGTCCTGCTCCAGGGTATCCGGGTTGCGAGTGTCCCGGTTGAGGGTGTCAGGTGTCAGGTGTCAGGTGTCAGGGTTCAGGGTTCAGGGTTCAGGGTTCAGGGTTCAGGGTAGAAAAGTTGATCAATGCATTACCACAAATACTATTTATATATACAGTATTATTGTTATAAATTACTGATTTTTATACGCAAATTTTACTCAGTTCCATGGAGGCGGCCCAACATGGCGCTAAAGTTCGATGGCGGAAACTACGCGTCAGCCTTCGACAGCAAGCAAATCCAAAAACGTCTC